>CABFOD010000377.1_pt1 | contig 37832 bp, 48 predicted proteins | sample 3521941 | NCBI WGS metagenome assembly CABFOD01 (sample SAMEA5312449, study PRJEB27640) | indoor metagenome | biome: indoor environment; feature: uncontrolled; material: polymer tiles stone | place: Germany | collected 2014-07-07
GGATTTAGTAATAATGTATACACAATAAATCATCAATCCGTATCGGGTCAAAACGTTACTGTAACAAATAATACCGATAAGGAAGTCGTATCGGGTCAAAACGTATCGGAACAAATCGTAACGGGACAAAACGTAGGCAAACAAAACGTATCGGAACAAAACGTAGGGACTAAGAATAACAGTCTTAAGAATAACAGTCTTAAGAATAACAATGTTAAGAATAACACCACTACAAATAACACTTCAAAGGTGGCGGTGGTGGAAAATGAACAATTTAAAAATTTATATAACTTCTTTGAACAGAACATAAATATGCATCAAGCAATTAAAGTGGTGAACTTCATTTCCGATGATCTAGAGAAGTTTGGTTTTGATTTAGTTATGTATGCAATGGAACAAGCATTACTTAATAATAAAACACATTATGGTTATATCCAGGGTGTATTAAGAAGATGCGAAGCTGAAAACGTAACGACAAGAGAACAAGCAGAATTAAAAGCTAAACAAAAGAAAAATAGTTACAACAACAATCAATCTAAAGAAATGACACCTGAATGGTTAAAAAACGAAAAGCAAGCACATGATAAAAAAGAAGATGATATGACACCTGAAGAACTTGAAGCATATAGAAAGCAAGTAAAAGAAGAGTTGTCATCTTTGTGGGAGGATGACAAACAACATGCGTGAGAAATTTTATGACGGATTTATTTTAACTGAGGAAGAAATAGATGCACTTAATGCAGGAAAAGAAATAAAGCACAAATCTAAAAATGGCAAGATATATCTTTTTAGCAAGGAAATCAAAGCTGAATGCAATTACTATGATATCTCATTCAATTTATACAAAGGGAATGACGTTGTTACCGAAGATGGCTTATTCACAATTTATGCAAAAGGCATTGATGAAGCTATTAAAAAGCTAAGCAGTAAATATCCAAAGAATATTGTCGAAATTATAAATTACCGAACAGTGAGGGGAACTTCAAATGTCCAATCAATTTAAAAGTTTTAATTTAATTGAGTATACCAAATCAAAGCAAACAGAAATTTATGAAAAGTATCTACCTAGTGCGATGAAACAGCTAGAAAAAGCAATACTTGAAGCGGTTAATAAAGGCCATTCAAAAATTGGTATACCAACAACAGGAACATTGAATGCACATCATCATGAATTACACTCAACCATTAATTGCATACAAAAAGTACTAAGGTTGAAACCAGATGAATTTTCTCAACTTGTAAGAGATGTATATCAGTTAAGCACTGAGAACGTTTATATAGAAGAACTCAACCTATTTAATCATAAATACCTAGTAATTAATTGGAGTGAAACAAATGCTGAATAGAGTTGTATGGAAAGACATTCCTGGTTATGAAGGCTTATATCAAATAAGTAATTTTGGTGAAGTGTACAGTTTGATTACTAAAAAAGTATTAAAGCAATCCAATACAACTACTGGATACAAGAAAGTTGAATTGTATAAAGAGAAAAAGAAAAAATCGTTTAAAGTTCACAGATTAGTAATGTATAGCTTTGTAGGAATTGACAAATCTATCGTTAATCATATTGATGGGGACCCTCATAATAACAACCTGGAAAATTTGGAATATTGTAATCAATCATACAACATGAAACATGCATACCAAATAGGGTTAGTAAGTTGCAATTACATTGGTAATCAAAAAGAAATATTGAACGATTATGAAAGTGGACTTGGACTTAAAAGTATAGCAAGAAAGTATAGGGTTGGAGAATCAACAATAAAAAACATATTATCTAACAATGATATGAAGGTTAGAAGTATAAGTGAAGCTCAAAATAAATACAATATAAATTTGATTGTACTAAAGGAACTTATCGAGAAAGGACTTTCAAATAAACAAATAGCAAAAATTTTAAATTGTCCAAATGGCCTAATAGCAACAAGGAGATACCAAATCAAAAAGGGGATTATAGTATGTTAAATCGTTTTATAGGCGTTGGTAGGCTTACAGCTGATCCACAATATCGAGTAACGCCATCTGGTGTATCAGTAACAACATTCACATTAGCAATCAACAGAACATTTACTAATGCACAGGGTGAAAGACAAGCAGATTTCATTAATTGTGTGACATTCAAGAAACAAGCTGAAAATGTAAATAACTTTTTAAGCAAAGGTTCTCTTGCTGGTGTTGATGGCAGATTACAGTCACGTAGCTATGACAATCAAGAAGGTAGAAGAATATTCGTTACTGAAGTGATTTGTGACTCAGTACAATTCCTAGAACCAAAAGGAACAAGAAATGATGGTAGTCAGTATGATGATTATCCACAAGCACAACAATCATCACCAAACGATTACCAGCAACAAAATAAAAAAGCGCAACAATCTACACCAGCAACAAATCCATTTGCAAATGCTACTGGTCCTATAGATATTAGCGATGATGATTTACCATTCTGATTTGGAGGTTAAACCATGTACTTAATACCAGGTGCTTTATATGACAAAGAAGATATAAAACGATGTGAGTTAGTAAAGATAAGAGAAAACATGTATCAGATCATCAAGATATCAAATAATAAAAATATTTGGGCTTGTGGTGTAACTGAGCATGAAGCAAAACGATTTAAACGAATGAACAAGTTATTTTATAAAGATGAATTACAAAGGATGAATGCATATGGCCAGTGAATTGAAAATGACACGTAAAACAGGTTTTTTATTTGATAGAGAAGGAGTACAACAATGCAATGTACTACCACTGAAAGAGTCAATGTATCAAATCGTTAAGGTAAATGACAACCCAGCAATTAAAACGTGTGGAATGGATGCTAAAGCATTTGAACAATTTAAGAAAGCAAACAAATTATATTTTGCAGATGAATTAAAACAAAAAACAATATTCGATTACTTATAGAGGTGAAGTATGGAACGTTATGCAAAAACAATTATTAGTCAATTTAAGCAATTTTCTAAATGTGAGATAGATAAGTCAGAAGGTAGAGCAGAAAATACTTTGAGTGCATATTTCAAAGATGGAAAGAAGAAAACTTTTAGAGGCAGTACATGGAATGCGATTGCATTTGATATGGCTGGATTTATGAGACAGGAATATTTTAAGAAGAAATACATTGACCCGATGTTTTCAAGAGAAAGGTGGATTATAGATGACTCACTTAGATAACAATGTAAAGAAAGTATTATCACATGTTGATTGGAATGTATTAGATCCTCAAAGGCAGATACAGGTTTCATTTAATTGTGAAGCGGATGCACAATTTTGGTTAGATCATCATGAAACACATTATAAAGAGTTCTGGAAAGTCGAACCTCACGAAGTATACATGCTGGAGGTTAAATGATGTTAGAAATAATTCAATGGATAGCAGTATTTTGTATTTCAGCAATAGTAATAGGATTTACTGTAATGATTTTGTCAGTTATGCATCAAGTAATCAAGGAGGAAATGAACGATGAACACCATTAATATCAAATTATTATCTACTAATGCTAAAAAACCATACAGAAAACCTTACTCACTTGATAGTGGATTAGATTTATATGTTTCTGAGGGCACGCTGATACCAGCAAGACAAACTGCCATTGTACCAACAGATATAGCTATTGAATTAAAAGAAGGCTATGAGGCGCAAATAAGACCACGTTCAAGTACATCTTTAAAAGGTGAGTTAGAAGTAAGACTTGGAACAATAGATTTTGGATATCACAAAGCAATCGGAATTATTACTAAGAATGATACTGATAAGGATATATTCATACAACAACACGACAGAATAGCACAATTAGTTGTAGCACCTGTTGTTTATCCTGAAGTAAATGTTGTACAAGCCTTTGATTATGAATCAGATAGAGGCGGATTCGGAAGTACAGGGCGATGAAAATAATTATAAAAGTTATAGCAACTATACTATCTTATAAACTTTGTATGAATTTATTGAAATATTGGATTACAGCAACATTACCAGATTCAATTGAATATCCTGAAGATGATCCGTATTACCATAAAGGACAAAGATATCATGACAACAATTAAATCAAAGGCATACCTGGAAACATTCCGTAAAACAGTAAAACAATCGCTTGTAACAATCAGAATTAATAACTTAGGGGGAAACAATAATGACAATGATTAATGTTGGAGACGAAGTAAGAGTATTCATAGATGGAGAATTTATTGAAGGATATATTGCAGATAAAAGAGAAGTGAACGATATCATGTATCACGAATTACATGGCAAATGGTATCAAGAAAATGAAATTACTAAAATTCCTAAAAGATTAACGGAGTATGAAAGAAAAACATTTGATGATCCAATGAACAGCAATGAAAACGCACCAGATGACGACAGTCAATTTGTAATGATGGAACAACAAGAAATACCCAGCAATACAGAAACAAGCGAATATGAACATGCTGATTCAAATGAACCGCTTCATGTAGAAGATAATGAACAAGAAGTAATTGAAGCGGATGTAGATATCCAAACAGAGGATTTCATTCCTGAGAAATGCGATAACAGTCAAGTACTGTATGTACAATTAGAAATGCATATCGAAATGGCAAATAGATGTGTTAAACAGATTGGTGTATTGATTGAGGACGGTGATAACCATGAAGATTAAAGTTGTCGAATTGCAAGGAGACTTTGAAAAACAGATTAATAACATTATTCATGAGTTGGAACAAAAGAAAAGAGCGCAAGTGGTTGATATCAGATACTTATATCATAGAAAACAAATGAAAGCAGTAATTCATTATGTCAGTCACTAACATTGAAATCAGGTATGGAGATGTCAAAGGTTTAGATAAACCAATGGCATCTCCAAGACCTAGATTTAAAAGAATAGGTAGGTCTATTCAGACATACATGCCTAGCAATTACACAATGCATAAACACTTTATTCAAAAGCAGATGCCAAGGTTAATGACAGATAAACCATTAAAGGTAACTTTAAAGTTTGAAATACCAATGGCAAAGTCCTGGTCGAAGAAAAAGAAAGCAGAATATATTAATCAGCCACATACTGCTAAACCAGACATTGATAACTTAGTTAAAACAGTATTAGATGCTGCAAACAATCATATATGGATTGATGATGGCCAAGTTTATGAAATACATACTAATAAGATTTATTCAGACATACCATTGTTAAGTATTATCTTAGAGGAAATTGATATAGATGATTAAATTTTTAGAATACAGAAAGTGGAGACAACTCTTTAATCGTTACATGTCTTTAAATTGGAAAACAAATGATGCTGATAATATATTTTTTGCAGTAGAAGGAGATTCATATATAGCACTAGATGTACATAATGGTGAGGTTTATATAGAAGAATTTAAAAATATCAATGACTTAGAAGAGTTCTATGAAACTAAAGTTGATTATATACCAGTTATACAAATTAGTTTGTTTTAGTAGGAGGGAAATTAATGGATTTATTGAATTGTGATGTTGCATATAGCGTATATAAATCGAAAAATTATAATCTATTTAAATTTATTAAAAGCAATAGGGATATCAGTAAAACACATGTTGAAAAATTAGTAACGCAAATAGAAGCTGACTATGAGTTTCCTCCGATAATCGTAAAACCGAATGGTGAGATATTAGACGGTCAACATAGATTTACAGCATTAAAACAATGTGAAAAACCGATTGAGTTTATTATCCGTAATGAGATTAAACAAGACACATTACAGAAATCTAATCAGTTTGTTTCAAAAATGAATGTGGATATATGGAGGGAATAATCAGTGAGAACAAGACGACATAGAGCAATTAAGTGGGCTGAACAAGGAAAGAAGAGAAAGAAATATACAACACGTGAACATAAAACAATTGGATTAATAGAACATCTTAGGACAAAAGGTATTGAGTTCTTTTCAGAAATAATTAGAGGTGTTTCTGAGAATATGAACAAGATTAAATTAGTTGGTAATCATCAAGCATTCACTAAACATAAAACATTTTATAAACACATCCGTGAATCGAGTATGGATCATAGTCAATATTTATTCAGAAAAGAGGATTCTGGTTATTCAGTAGTTAGGAATATTGGATCATACGGATATAAACAAGGACTTTGGGAGATGTGCAAGGTTGTTTATTTCAATGATGAACACTTTGAGTTAGTAGATGAACCTATTGGGTTTGTTACTGTTGATGACGTATTGAAGCGGTTGGAGGAATTGTAATGAATATATTAAAAGCATTTTATAGATTAATTATTGAATGTCTTAAGTGGATAAGAATATATGCTAAGGAAATAAGTATATATGCTAAAGGAGATAACAAAAAACCTGCAGTATTCACAAAGGAAGAAATTCAAGAGATTCTTAACAATAATAATAAACCTAAATTTTAAGATCACCTGAGAGTAGAATATAAGAAATAGATTCTAATAAATAATTGTAATTGAAGCGGATAACCATTAACCGCTTCATATTAATTTATACATAAGTGAGGTATCTATATTAATGTTAAACACTACAGATATTAAGAAGTTAGAAGAATACTTTGTAAACTATGAAGAACTTAAGATGAAGAAAGAATTAAGAAAGCTGACGTTACTCAAGAAAGAAACTGATGACAACATTGGCACCAAGTCAACTGCTGCACCACAATCACCAGTAGAGAATGAAGTTGTTAAGCTGAGTATGGATAGACATTACAATAATATAGATACAATCATCAAATCTATAGATGAAGTGTATAAGTATAGCAATGATATTGAAAAGACAATCATTGAGTGCAGGTACTGGAAGAGAGACTATACCGCTTATGAGTGGGAAGATATAGCGGAACATTTAACACGTAAGAGAGATGATAGTCGTATCATATCAAGGAACGCAACGTTGAATGCACGTAATAAAATGTTAGAAAATTTTGCTGAATTAATAGGTTGGGTAGTATAAGATATAAAGTATCATATTCTATTACTGGAGGAAATTAATTGAGTAAATTAAATGGAAGTAATAAATGTACAGAGATTATTATTGGTATGAAGATGTTCTTTTTAATAATTTTATTTATAGTTGTCATACCATTCATTATAAGTTTTGGCATAAGGAATATTTGGTTTAATATAATACCAGGTACTGATAACGTTGATTGGCTCAATTATTGGGCTACATATGGAGGTAATGTAGTTGGTCTTGTGGGTTTAGCATTGGTAACAATATTTCAAGATAGAAAACAAAAAAAATACATATCAGATCAAGATGCAAGTCAAAAAGAATATTTGAACAATCAAAATAATAATGATAATAATAGAATGATTATTGAGCTATCTCGCGGAATATTAAACGATAATTTACAACAAATAATTGTATTAAAAAAACTTATTAATCAATCGATAGAAAAAATTCACCAGGATTATATAGATGCACCTTCTTATAAATTGGGTTTTGAAATTCAAGAATATAATTCTGAAATGACAAATATTCTATTTGATATGGTTGAAATCCAAAGATTAATTAAAAGTAATAAAACGTTAATGGGACATCTTCAAGAAATTGAGGAGTCAACTGTGTTTGATAAAATAGCGGATATTATAACGAGCATGAATAATGCAGAAGAAATAGAATATGACGAATGGGATGAGATTGATTATTCGTCACATAGTTTAACGAAAGATATATCAGAACTACATGGCATGAGATATAAACTACAAGAGGAAATAATGAAGAATTATAATGAAGCTCATGATTATATTATTAACGAAATTGTATTAATGAAAAATAGAAGTGAACTTTCGTAGTAATAGAAGTTCATAATAAAAAATTATATATTGGTAGTATCAGATAAGTAGGACATCATCTTAATAGATGGTGTCCTTTTTGATTAGGAGTGAATAATGTACGAGACAACCAAAGAAAGAATAAAGTTCTATAAGAGTAGAACCTGGAGACGTAAGCGAGATGAAATACTAAAGAGAGATTGCTATGAATGTCAAGAGTGCAAGAAAGAAGGTAAGGTATCAATTGATCTAAATAGATTCGGACAAGGAACGAAACATAAATATTTAGATGTTGACCATATCGAAGAACTACAGGAAAGACCAGAACTTGCATTAGTTGATAGTAATTTAGTTACATTATGCATAAAATGCCACAACAAAAAACATGACAGATATCAAAAGAAAAATAAAAAATGGAACGACGAAAAATGGTAGAAGATTGAAACGGAATAATATCCCCCCATCAAAAAGTTTTGAGGTCCTGAAGAGTCCGTGGGAACGGTGTGGGGCTCGATTCCGAGGAAATTTCCGAGTTTTCGCACGTTAGGGGGGGTGTCCATAATTGAACAAGGCAAAAATTACCAAATTCTTAAAAGAAAATGTCAAGGCAACTCCAGTTAATCAAGAAAAAATTGAACGTTATATTAACTTGTTAGATATTTATTATCAGTTAGATAAAGCTATCAAAAAAGATGGTGTAACAGTTACAACTGAAAATGGTGCGCAAAAATTTACTAAAGTTCATCCAGCTATTTCAGAAAAGAATAAAATCAATGCATCATTATTAAATATAGAAAAATCGTTTGGATTTGATGAAAGTCCAACAGTGATTCTTGAAAGACGTGAGTTGTTATGATCCATAACAAGCATGTTGATTTTTATATTGATCAATATAAAAAAGGAAAGATTCTTTTCAATGATGAAAGAATAAAGCTAGTTGAGTTTTTAGAAAATCATATCTTACAGATGGATGAATTATTCTTTGATGAAGATAAGATAGAAAAGTGTATCACATATATTGATAAATACTATTTTGAGTTACAAACTTTTCAGAAATTCTTAATAGCATTCATTTTTCTTTATGAAGAGGAAACCATGGATGATGGTTCAAAGTTAGTAAGTCCATATTTTAATGAGTTTTACATAACACTCGGTAGGGGTGGCGGTAAGAATGGTTTAATTTCAGGTATAAGTAATTTTATGCAAACATCATATCATGGCATTGATAGATACGATATATCAATCGTGGCCAACTCTGAAGACCAGGCAAAGACTTCTTTCAATGAAGTTTATGACATGCTAGTTGATAATAAGTTATTTGTTACTGCTGAAACACCATTTGAGCCATTCAAAGTAAGTAAAACTGAAATATTAAGTTTAGATACCAGATCTAAATTGAGATTTAACACATCAAATGCGAAAACCAAAGATGGTGGTCGTGAGGGGTGTGTTATTTTTGATGAAATTCATATTTATGAAGATTCAAAAATTGTTGATGTTAAACGTGGTGGTCTTGGTAAAGTACCACACCCAAGAACATTCTATCTAGGAACTAAAGGACATATAAGAGAGGGATTTATGGATGCTTTAGACAATAGAGCAACTGCAATCCTGTTAGGAAAGGAATTAGAAGATAGACTTTTCCCCTTTATATGTAAGTTGGATAAAGCTGATGAAGTTAATGACTCGATTAATTATCAGAAAGCAAATCCGATGTTCCATCCACCTCTTTGCAAGTATGCACATGTCCTTTACAAAGAAGTACATGGTGAGTATAAGAAGTTAAGGTACAACCCTAGTGGTCGTTCTGAGTTTATGACAAAGCGAATGAATTTTCCTGAAGTTGATGAATCAAAAGTGTTAGCCACGTGGGAAGAAATCATGAAGACACAAAGAGATATGCCTGATTTAACAAGTCGAATGTGTATTGGTGGTGTCGATTATGCAACAGTAAAAGACTTTGCAGCAGTAGGCTTACTATTTAGAATTGGTGAGGAATATGTCTGGAAAAGTCATTCATTTGTAAGAGAGGCATTCTTGAAGAAATCTGCAATCAAAGCACCTATAAGAGAATGGCATGAACAAGGTTATCTAACTATTGTTGATGAACCATCAATACATCCACAAATCATAGTGAATTGGTTTATTAAACAAAGAGAAGAATATGGACTGGAGAAAGTAATCATGGATAACTATCGTGCAGATCTATTAAGGCCATATTTTCAAGATGCAGGGATTGAAATTGAAATTATCAGAAATCCAAGAGCAATACATGATCTACTACATCCTAGAATTGAAACGATATTTGCGAATGAATTATTAATACTAGGTGATAATCCTCTTATGAGATGGTACATAAACAACGTTGCAGTTAAAGTTAATGCTGCAACTGGTAAACGTGAATACATCAAGAAAGATGAATTTACAAGAAAGACTGATGGTTTTCACGCAATGTTACATGCCATTTATAGGGCTGATGAAATTCAAGATATTGATTATACAGAAACGTTTGATTTACTTGAAGCATTCTTTTAGATAGGAGGTGAGAAAAATAAGTATATTCGCAGATGTGTTTAAAAGGAACATGGAAATCAGAGATATGTTAGACCTGGATTTATTAGGTGATCCTGCAAGTCGTTCATATTTAAAAAGAATAGCAATTGATACAAATATCAACTTTTTAGCTAGAACTTTTAGTCAATCAGAATTTTGGGTTAAAGATGGCAACAAGAATGTAAAGAATACCCTGTTTTACAAATTGAACGTTAGACCAAATACAGATTCAAGTGCAACTGATTTTTGGCAGAAAGTTATTTATAGATTAGTTTATGATAATGAAGTTTTGATTATTAAAACTGATAATGATGACTTAGTGATTGCTGATGATTTTCAACGTGAAGAATATGCACTATATCCAGATACATTTTCAAATGTAATCGTCAAAGAGTATGAATTTAAGCGATCATTCAAAATGGATGAAGTAATTTATCTTAATTACAACAATGATAAACTTCAAAGATTCGTAAATAGTCTGTTTGGTGATTATGGAGAACTATTTGGTCGAATGATGGATTCTGAATTGCGTTCAAATCAAATCAGGGGTGTTTTAAGAGTTAAACAAGGCGGCGGTAAATTAGATAGAGATAGCATGAACAGGTTACAAAAGTATGCTGATAAAATCTATCAGTCATTTACCAAAAGCGGTGTAGCTATCGTGCCAGAAGTACCTGGATTTGAGTATGAAGAGATTAACAAGGGTGGAACGTCATCTGATTCATCTGATAGTACAAAAATAAACAATATCAAAAAAGCTTTTGTTGATGATGTAGCTAAAATGATTGGTATACCACCAGCGTTAATACATGGTGATATGGCAGATTTAGAAAATGCAATGGATGCATATCTTAAGTTCTGTATTAATCCATTAGTTAAAAAGATTGAAAACGAACTTAATAACAAGCTATTTACAGAACAAGACTTTCTTAATGGCAAAAAAATTAAAGTAGTTGGTATTAATAAACGTGATCCAGTACAAAATGCTGAAAAGATTGATAAATTGATATCTTCTAACTTTGCTCAGATTAATGAAGTGCGTGATTTGTTTGGATTTGAACATATTGATGGTTTAGATGTGTTCTTACGTACTAAAAACTATGAACAAGATGATCAATCATCCTCGAAAGGAGGTGATAACGAATGACGAGCAGAATTTTAAACGTTTCAAAGACTGATAATGTCGGCCAAATTGATATTTATGGTGAAATCGTACCTGAGATGTGGCGTTGGTCAGATGAAGAAAGCGCATATCACTTTAAAGATACTTTAGAGAAACTTGGAGATGTCGAAGAAATCACAGTGAACATTAACTCACCTGGTGGAGATGTCTATGAGGGTATTGCAATTCATAACATGTTAAAACGTCATAAAGCGAAAGTAATCGTAAATATTGATGGTTTAGCAGCAAGTATTGCATCAGTAATTGCAATGGCTGGTGACGTAGTAAGAATGCCTAATAACGCTATGATTATGATTCATAATGCTATGAGTGGTGTTGTAGGTAATGCAAATGATTTAAGAGAAGTTGCTGATTTACTTGATAAAGTAACAAGCACATTAATGAATACTTATTTAGAAAAAACCGAAAAATTAAATGCTGACACATTGAAAGCCTTACTTGATGCAGAAACTTGGTTGACTGCTGAAGAGGCTTTTTCTTATGGATTAATTGACGAAGTTATCACCTCTAAAAAGTTGGTAGCATGTGCAAGTAAAGAGCAATTAACTAAATTTAATAAGACACCAGATCATGTGATTAAAATGGTTGAAACACCTGAAGAAACCACTGAAGAAAAAGATAATGTAATTAAGGTTGAGATTGATAGTGAAGAATTTAAAGCAACAATACAAAAAATTATCAAGGAAACTTTAGAAGAAACGAAACTAATTGAAAATAAAACAACCAAAAAGAGATTGTACTTATAGGAGGAATTTAAATGACAATTACATTTAAAGATGAAACAAAGAATAATATTCAAAATTTAAAAGAAGCATACTTTGAAGCGGCTCGTAATGGAGCAGAGGCAGAAGTAGTAGAAGCAAAGTATAACGAGTATATGAAAGCATATACAGAAGATTTATCAGCAAGTATTTTAGCTGAAGCACGTCAAGAAGTAGCAAACGCAAAGTTGGATGGTGAAATTGCTTTAAATCGTGGATTGAATGTATTAACTGCAAAAGAGCGTCAATTCTTTACTAATTTAGTAGAAGACGATGCAAATTATGATTCATTCAAAGAAGAAAAGTTATTACCTGAAACTACTGTATTACGTATTTTTGAAGATATTAAAGCATTACGCCCGTTATTATCAAAAATCAACTTCCAAGTAGCCGGATTACGTACTCGTATCATTGTTGGTAAACCAGAAGGTGCGGCAGTTTGGGGAGAAATATTTGGTAAAATTCAAGGACAAATTCTTGCAAACTTCACTGAATACTCATTCTCTCAAAATAAATTAACTGCATTCGCTATCGTACCTAAAGATTTGTTACAGTTTGGTCCAGAATGGGTTGAACGTTATGTACGTGAACAGTTAGCTGAAGCAGTAGCAGTTAAAATCGAAGAAGGTGTAGTACTTGGTAAAGGTTCTGCTGCTAATGAACCGTACGGATTAACTAAAGATTTAACACGTGATCCTGAAACTAATCAAATCACAGGTGTAACTGATAAGGTTTCTGTAGGAACTTTAACATTTGCAGATGCAAGAACGACTGCATTGGAATTAGCTGGTGCTTTAACTAAGTTACAAGTAACTGAGCAAGGTAAATCTATCTCTGCTTTAGGTGAAGTAACTCTAGCAGTAAATCCTAAAGACCAGTATTTAGTAGCTGCATCAAATACAGTTCAAAACGTAAACGGTCAATGGGTAACATCATTGCCTTATAACGTTTCTGTAGTACCATCTGAATTTGTGCCAGCTGGTAAGACAGTTATTTTTGCTGGTAAACGTTACTATGCTGTTCAAACTGGTGCAGTTGAAATCAAATCTTATGATCAAACATTAGCCTTAGAAGATTGTGATGTATTTATTGCAAAACAATTCGCACACGGATTACCTGAAGATAACACTGTGGCATTTGTTTATGACTTGAATGTAAGTACGCCTGCACTTCCAGGAGCGTAATATAACGCTCCTTTTTTAATTCATAAAAAAGGTGGTGAATAGGATGGTTAAATTCAAAGTTGGCTTTGATTTTAAAGATTACGAAGAAAATAAAGTATTAAAAAAAGGCGAAGAAGTAGACCGCACTGTAAAACGTGCTGATGAAATTAACGAAAAGTTAAAAGGTCATGGTACTGCTTTAGTTCGCGTTGAAGATAAGAAGTAGGTGGTTAAATGATTACGGATGATCATGTAACAATTGCAAAACAAAGATTAAAGATATTTCATACTTTTGAAGATGAACACATTAAACAATTATTAAATGAATCATATGAAGACATTAAAAGTAGATGTCAGGAGTTTGATATGGATAATAATTATCAAGGTGCAACATTAGTTTATGAACGTACAAGATACGCTTATAATGACGCACTTGAATATTTTCATGAAAACTTCTTAGGTCCTATCACCTCTTTTGCATTAGACAATATGGAGGAGGTAGATTATGAGAGTGATGTATAAAGGGTACACGCCACCAAAAGTAACGAATGGTGATTTGCGTGTGCCTGTTACTTTTTATAAATCTATTTCAGACGATGGGCCATATCCGACAGTATCTACTAAAGCAGTATTCACTACCTTATGTGATTTATATGATTCGAGTTTAAAAGATATTGAAAAAATCGACACAACTAATTCAAGACATGTTGTCAGCCTTAACTTTAGACATCCACATGAAGATTACAATATTGAACACTCAGATAAATTCAAAATACTTGAAGGACTGTATTCTGGTATAGAGTTTGATGTTGAACACTTTTCTACAAAAAGTGACGACAAAGAGATGTTGAAAGTTGTAGGTGTTTCGTATGCCGATTAAAGTCGAAGGTTTAAGAGAACTTGAAAAACAATTGAACGTGAGATTTGGACCAGTGCATTCAAAAAGATGGATTGACAAAGCTTTATTAGAAGGTGCAAAGCACATTAAAAAAGCTATTTACGATAACTTTGATGAATTTAAAGACACTGGTAAATCTCAAAGAGAAATTACAATCAGTGATCCAATGTGGCTTAATGGTAAACGTACAATAAAGATACATTGGCGAGGGCCAAATGACAGGTACAGAATTATTCATCTTAATGAATTTGGGACAATCAAAAATCCTAATCCAAAAGGAAAAGGTGCGATTGATAGAGCAATAAGGCAGTCCAGAGAAATCTATTTTAAAACTTTGAAGTCAGAAGTTGAGAGGTATATGCGATGAGAGATATTCCAATGGAAATATATGAAATCTTAATTGATGACAGAGAAGTCACTTCCTATACAGGAAAGTACATTAAAATAGATGACTATCCAGAGCCTGCATCTCAATCACAACCTTATATTGTTATATCTGAAGTAGATGACACGTTACCATACGAATACGCTGACAATGACAACTTAGCTTTGAGTTACTTGGTGCAGGTCGACATATTCTGTCCTTTGTCGAGTAACTATAACGCAAGAAACACATGTAAAGAATTAAGTTATTACGTATCGAGAGTTTTAAAAGAAAGATTAGGATTAGAAAATACTTCTAACGCTAAACCAGAATACGATAATGATCTCAAAATATACCGTCGTGCTAAAAGGTACGAGGGTGTTTTCTATCGACAAAATAAAGTTAATTAATAGGAGGATTATAAATGGCTAAAAATTATCATGCTACCACTGGGGTAGATGAATTTTACTATGGTGTATTAAATACTGAAAATGAAGAAACAATTGTAGGTACTGCACCTGAAAGAATTAAATTCTTACAGGAAATTTCAGTATCACAAGAACAATCTATTGAAAAAGCGTACGGGGATAACCGTGTAGCAGAGATTGCAACATCAAATGGTACTGTTGAAGTTGAATCACAATTTCATAAGTTACCTGTTGAAGATCGTGTTGTACTTTTTGGATTAGAAAAATTAGAAAATGGATTATATGCATATGGTAATACTGACAATCCACCATATGTCGGTGTAGTATTTGCTAAAACACATGAAGATGGTTCAAAAGAATGGGTTGGATTACCTAAAGGTAAATTCACTAAACCTGAGCAATCTAACCAAACGAAAGAAGATTCAGTTGAGTTCTCAAGTGATTCAATGACTGCTGAGTTCATGGATAGAAAAGTACAAGGATTTACTGAAGAAAAATCAGTTATCTTTGGTCGTGATGAAAAAGGTTCAACTGCTGCAAGAGATGCTATCTTTATGGCAGTATTTGGAGTGGGTTATCCAACAGAAACAGAAGCTTTACCAGGAGCATAACATACTAGGTACTCATTAATTTGAGTACCTTCAATCTTTTGATTGATAATTTTGCAAAATTAAGGAGACACGATGATATGAATGTAGATAAAGCGAAAGCGAAAGTATTAGAAGGTATATATGTCTATACTGAAATACTAGTAAAGCATAAAGGCGCTACCTTAGAACGAGATAATTTAGACAGTTTAGTAAAAGCATATGCAGTTTTAAATAATCAACAAGAAGAAATTGATTTCAAAAAAACATTAAAAGAAACATTTAATTTATAAAAAATAAAAAGGTAGGTATATAAACATGAAAAGAAACTTTATTAAATTAGTAAAAGACGTAAAAGACGATAAGCCAGTATTCGACACATATTTAACACCTTCATTTATTCCATTTAGAAAAATGTATGAAGCGGTTGATGTTCAAGATGAGATAGAAAACAACAAAGAATTAACTGAAAAGCAACAAATGGACATTATGTTAGATATGGTTGTAGAAATTTATAACAAACAATTCACACGTGATCAATTATTAGATGGATTACATTCACCTGATGCAGGACAAGAATTGATGAGTCAAATTGAGTGGGTTGCACAAGGGAAGATGAATGAAGAAAGAAAAAAGGAACTGGCGAAGATGGTATAGAAGGTATTACTTATGCAGAACATAAAGCAAATATGAAAAAACTTATTTACAATATGATGCATGAATCAGGAAAAGACATAAACGAAATACTGGATATGCCATTTTCTTTCTTTATGGAAGTTGTAGAAGAAAAGAATAAACCTAAAAAGACAAAGTCATTAATCTCAGCATTTGGGGGTTAATGATTTTTTTATTTGTCAAAATGGAAGTAGGTGAGTAAATGGCAGAACGTATTAGAGGACTGAGTATTGGTCTTGATTTAGATTCATCTGGTATGGATAGATCAATAAGCGCAATTAAACGTTCGTTTAGGGATTTAAACAGTGGATTAAAGACTAATATGAATAACTTCAAATATACAGAGAAAAGTATAGATAGCTATAAGACAGCTATTAGAGAAATGGATAAAGCAATGCAAGGACAAAAGTCTAATGTAAATGCTTTAAAGAAAGAATTAGATGCTCTCACACAATCTGGTCAATCGCATACAAAAAAAGCTTCTCAAACAAGACAAGAATACAACAGACAGGTTGACTCTTTGAATATGTTAGGCAGGCAATATGAAAACCTAACAAATGATTTTAAAGAATTTAATAGGGAACAACAATTAGCTAATACAAAATTGGGGCAAGCTTCAAAATTGTTTGGAGACATGGGCCCTAAGTTTACTTCTATTGGAAACCAAATGAAAAACATTGGTTCTAATATGTCTATGTATGTTACTGCTCCAATTGCGGCTGGTTTTGGACTATCAGTAAAAAAAGCTGCTGATTTTGAAGGGCAAATGTCGAGGGTTGGTGCTATAGCCCAGTCTAGCAAGGACGAATTAAAATCCATGTCTGACCAAGCAGTTGAATTAGGTGCTAAAACTAGTCAAAGTGCGCAAGAGGTTGCTTTAGGTATGGAAGAACTTGCATCTTTAGGTTTTAATGCTAAACAAATAATGGGTGCTATGCCTGGGGTGATTAGCGCTGCTGAAGCGAGTGGTGCTGATATGGCAACCACTGCGCAAGTTATGGCGAGTTCTATCAACTCATTCGGATTAGAAGCTAAGGATTCTGGACACGTAGCGGATATCCTGGCTATGAGTGCAAATAAAACTGCTGCTGATATAACTTACATGGGAGATGCTTTAAAGTATGCTGGGACACCAGCTAAATCTTTAGGTGTTTCTATGGAAGATACTTCAGCTGCAATCGGTATTATGAGTAATGCTGGACTTGAAGGTTCTCAAGCTGGTACATCTTTAAGAGCAGCTTTTATTAGATTAGCAAAACCATCTGAAAATTCCCAAAAAGCCATAGATAAACTTGGAATTAGCATGAGTGATTCTAAAGGGAATTTTGTTGGTATGGGTAATTTAATAGGGCAATTTAGAGATGGTCTCAAAGGAATGGGTAAAGAACAAAAATTAGCTGCAATGTCTACTATCGTTGGCACTGAAGCTGCGAGTGGTTTTTTAGCCTTAGTTGAAGCTGGACCCAATAAAATTGATAAATTGAGCAACTCACTTAAAAATTCAGACGGCGCTTCTAAAAAAGCTGCTGATCAGATGAAAGATAATTTGAAAGGGTCACTTGAACAATTAGGTGGAGCATTTGAATCGTTGGGTATCACAATTGGTAATATCATAGCGCCAGCGTTTAGAGGATTAGCTGACGTAATGACAGGTGTTGTTGATAAAATAACAAGCATACCTAAACCATTACAAGTAGCGTTAGTTGTATTTGGTGGAATTGCAGCTGCTATTGGTCCAGTTGTTTTCGGATTAGGAGCGTTTATATCTGTAATGGGTACAGCAATGACCACATTGGCTCCGTTCTTAACTGCTATAAAAGCAGCTAATGGATTATTACCATTACTAACATCAAAGTTCCCTTTACTGGGTTCAGCGATTACATTTATAACAGGACCTATCGGGATAACCATTGCTGCAATAGCTGGTTTGGGAATAGCATTTACCATAGCTTATAAAAAGTCAGAAACATTCCGTAATATTGTTGATAAAGCAATGAATGGTGTTAAAGCTGCGTTTGAGAGAGTAAAAGATGTTGCCAAAGGATTCTTCCAATTGTTTCAAGGTAATGGTACTGAAGGCGTCATATCACTTAGTAAAATATTACCTCCATCAGTTGTAGTAGGATTAACTAAGTTTGCAGATGTTCTCAAAAACGTTTTCACCACAATGAAAAATGTAGTACAAGGTGCAGTAAAAGTTGTGGTAAACGCATTTAACTACGTTAAAAAAGTAGTTTCTGGAGTTATTCAGTTATTTCAAGGTAATGGTACTGAAGGAGTAATAACTTTAAGTAAGTTGTTGCCACCAGGCCTAGTTGTAGGACTTACTCAGTTTGCAGATGGTGTTAAAAAGAATTTCTTTGCGGTAATCAATGCACTAAAATCATTTGCTTTATCTATTGGAAAAACATTATCAACTTTCTGGCAGCAAAATGGTGCGATGATCAAACAAGCACTAGGGAACATTCTCGGATTTGTTAAATCTGTTTTCCTAGGCATATTCAATTTTGTTAAACCAATAGTAGCGGCACTCGGAACTGCAATTAAATTCGTTTTCCAAAAAGTGATTGTCCCAGTAATCACTTTTGCTATGAAATCAATTTGGGCAATCATGAAATTTATTTGGCCAGCGGTAAAATTGTTAGTTGTTTCAACCTGGGAAAATATAAAAAATATAATAAAAGCGGCACTAAATATCATTATGGGCGTTATTAAAGTTTTTGCTGGTCTTTTTACAGGTAATTGGAAGAAAATGTGGGAAGGTATAAAGCAAATTTTTAAAGGTGCATTAACAATTGTATGGAATTTAGTTCAATTATATTTCATCGGGAAGATAATGAAAGTAGCTAAGTTATTCATAGGATTATTTAAGAATGTATTTAAGTCTGGTCTTGGAATTATAAAGAAAACATTCACAACAGTTCTAAATGCTATATGGAGATTTGTTAAAGTAATTTTTAATAAACTACTTGGTTTCTTTAAATTAGCGATTAAAGGTTGGAAAAACATCTTTAGTACAGGTTGGAATTTTATAAGAAATACATTCAAAAATGTTACAACATCAATTTATAATTTTGTACGTAATATTTTTGTGAAATTAAGAAATAACCTTAAAAATACTATGTATAATTTACGCAAAATGTTTTCGACAATATGGTTGAGTATAAAGAAAAATACTACTGGAAATGTTTCGAAAATGTGGAGTAGCATAAAAAATACTTTCACAAAATTATGGGCTGGAACAAAATCTATAATGTCAAAAGTCCGTAATAGTATGAGTTCTATTTGGAAGTCTATAAAATCGAATACGGTAAATATGGCATCTGGATTGTGGAAATCAGTCAAGAAAACTTTTAACAACATGAAAAATGGCCTCAAGACTATAATTGACAAGATTAAAGGTCATATTTCTAGTATGACAGGTGCAGTAAAACGTGGAGTAAATGCACTTTTAAAGGGTGTAAATAAAGTTGGTAAAAATTTAGGTTTACCTAAGATACCTACACTTCATACTGGTACTACAAACACGCAAGAAAACATTGTTAAAAACGGTAAAATAGCTCAAGGAACAATGGCAGTTGTAGGTGATAAAGGTAAAGGCAATGGTAAAGGTGGATTCAGAAATGAAATCATTGAATATCCTAACGGAAAACGTGTTCTTACACCTAATAAAGATACTACTACTTTCTTACCTAAAGGTTCAAAGGTTTATAATGGCGCTCAAACTCAACAAATGTTACCTAAATTTAATTTAGGTACTGATATTTGGGGTAGCGTGAAAGGTGCTGGAGAATGGGCTAAAAATAAAGCATTAGATACTGGTGTCAAGATAGCAAAAACAACAAAAGATATTATGAAAGGTTTAGGGGATGTCATGGATTATGCAAGTAATCCTGGTAAACTATTCTCTAAAATAATGTCTTTAATTGGTTTTGATGGATTCAAAAATATGAAAGGTGGATTCATTGGAGATTTTGCTAGAGGTATATTTGGCAAAATGAAAAAAGCTATTGTTGACATGTTTAAAGGCGGATTTGAAAGCATGATGTCATTCGGCGGTGACAGTGGATATTTAGATATGAGCCATGGTGTTAACTTTGGATTCATGCCTAGTGCGGCGGCAGCTGCTAAGTCTGGTTATCCATTCCCACGAGCTCACATGGGGTTAGATATTGACTATCCACAAGGAACAAAAGTTTACTCAACAACAAAAGGTACAGCAACAGGTAGTATGGGTTGGGGTGGTGGATTTGGTAACCACATGAGTGTTATCGATGGTGCGTTACAAGTTATCTATGGTCATCTACACAAATTAGCGTTTAAAGGAACTAAGGAAGTCAAACCTGGCACTTTCTTAGGTTATTCCGGTGGTAATCCTGCTGTCGACGGTGTCGGTGCTGGTAGTTCGAGTGGAGCTCACTTACATTATGAGATGCGTAAAAACGGTGTAGCATTCGATCCAACTAATTGGATTAAAGAAAACAATGGTGTATTAAAAGGTAAATCAGTCAGCAAGTCAGCAAGTGCATGGGCGACTGAAATCAGAAAAGCTGCTGCCGCTACAAATACGACAATTACATCAGCTGATGTGAGTGCAATTATCGCACAGATTCAGCGTGAGTCTGGCGGTAATGCGGGCGTCACGCAAGGAAATATTGGCGATATTAACAACATCAATGGTACGCCGGCACAAGGTTTACTGCAGTTTGTTCCCTCTACATTCAGAGCGTATGCGTTGAAGGGCCATACTAACATCAAAAGTGGTTACGACCAGTTACTTGCATTCTTTAACAACTCTAACTGGAGACGTGATAACCCTGGTGGACGTTCTGGTTGGGGACCAAGTGGTAGAAGAAGATTTGCGACAGGTGGCTTAATAAATAATGCTGGGTGGTATAACATTGCTGAGGGTGGTTATCCTGAATGGGTAATTCCAACAGATCCAAAAAGACGTAGTGAAGCAATGAGTATGATTGCTATGGCTGCAAATCAAATCCAAGGAAATAAAACGATTGGCAATAAGCGACCTAGTCAATTAGGCACTCTAGGTGGAAATGATGAAGCGATGATTCAGATGTTACAAGCACAACAACAACAGATTGCATTACTAACGCAATTAGTTACTAGTAATCAACAAATTGCAGAAAAAGATTTCCAACCTACTATTAAGAAACAAGATTTCGTTTACGAAGTTAAAGAGGCAGTAAATATAATAAACAGAAATACAGGAAGACATAAACAATTTAAACCAGCTACATTATAGGAGGTTTTTAAAATAGATAATACTACAGTTATTATTAATAATAAAAAACTTCCGTGGCTGATAGTTCAAAGAGGGTTTAAAATACCCTCTTTTAATTTTGCTACAGAAGTTGAAAAAGTACCTGGTAGAGACGGTGCAGTTTTAAAGAACAGAGAGTTAAATCATTATGAATTTGATTTACCTTTATATGCATTAAATGATTCTATTTTTGGAGAGAAAAAGCATGATGAAATTTTAAATGAATTAGTAAGATTATTTGATTATGACAACCCTGTAAAACTTAAGTTATCAAGCAAGAATTGGTACTGGTACGCAATGTTTGATGGTCCGTTTGAAATAGATATGACTAAAGATGGATTTATCGAGTTTACAGTAAAGGTAATTTTATTAGATCCATATAAATATTCTGATACTGAATATACCTCACCAGCCTATCAAGACCAAATAGCAGTTAAAAATGATGGAACAGCTAAGACATATCCAATTATTGAAGCAACTGCAATTAAAGATTCAACCATGTTTATGATTACGAGAGCAGACGAGGATTATTTTCAAGTAGGCGAACCAGAAAGTGCTAATAATGAAACAAAAGATTTAAACCCAATTTTAGTTAAATCAACAGGTAATACATTGAGTGGATGGCAGTATGAGACCCAAGGTAAAATTATTTCAAACAATGAAGGTTCAGCGATGGCAATTGGTGTAGCAGAGTCAAATGGTTATACTATAGGTGCTAAAAGCTTTGGCACAAGAGATAACAAAGGTTGGTACGGACCAGCATTAAGACGTTCTTTATCTCATCCAGTAAATGATTTTACAGTTACAGCAGATATGAAGGTATTTGACCAAGCAAAAGGTACATCAAGTGTTGGTAAAGTAATGACACATTTATATGATGAAATGAATAATGTTGTTTGTACTTTCGGATTATATGATGCAACTGGAAGTAAAAATAATATTAGAGCATGGTTTGGGATATATAACGAGTTTGGAGAACGTTATGAAATATATGATGATGCTGGTAATTATTCATTCGATGATCATTATATATATTTAAGTGTTTCGAGGAAAAATAATGTATGGCGTTTTAAAACTTGGCATTACTATATGGATAAAAGAGGTAAAAGAAGAATAACTTCAAGAATGAATAAAGTTTATAACGATCGTGGCGGTATTTATTCAAAAACTATTGCGCAAGTTGGTTTTCAAATATCAAGACATACTAATTTCGATGTACAGAAAGCTAGAATTAACGAGATTAAACTACAGGAACACTTAGAAGGTAATGAAATACCTTACATCGTTAAAGCAGGTGAAGTTGTTTATATAGATATGGAACAAGAATTTGTAACCATCGACAATGAACCAGCATTACAGCATAAAGCATTTGGTAGTGATTACTTTTATGTTGATAAAGGGATAACTGAATTATTTGTATTGCCTCAAGGTTATTTTGATACAACGGTTACTTGGGTTAATAGATTCTTATAGGGAGGTGATGAATATTTGATACATGTAATTGATTTTGAAGGAAATGTTGTTGATTTCTTTGGAAAGAGAAATGATGCAATTTTGAGTGCGAATTATGAAAGAAAAAATGATGAAGGTACTGAATCAGAAATACTTACATTACTTATATCTACTAAAGCTTCAGAACAAATGCAAGAGTATAGAAGATTATTAATACAAGATGAAACTGAGGCATATAGAGAATTTGTCATTGAACGATGCGAAAAAGAGAACAACGGATATTCAGTGATTGAAGCAACTGCATCATATTTCATTGATATTGCAAAAGCTAGAAGTATTGCAAAAGGTACTCTTGAAAAGATGACGTTAAAAGAAATGGTATACAACGTTTTGCGAGGCACAGGTTGGGAATTAGGAAATGTTGATTGGTCTGGTGTAAAAACTATTTCTTGGGATGCTGAAAGAACACCATATGAATTACTCAAACAAATCTGTACTGCATTTGATGTGGAAATTGATTTCACCTATGAAATGAACGATAAAGGTATAGGCAGAAGATTAGTGCATCTATATAAGAAAAAAGCACTTTTTAAAGGTAAGGAAATCAAAAAGGGTAAGGATTTGTTAAGTCTTAAAAGAATATCAGATGCTACAGAAGTTGTAACAGCAGTAATTGCATTAGGACCAGAAAAAGAAGATGGTAGTAGGCTGAGAATTGAAGTTACAGATGATGATGCACAATCAAATTTCGGCATTGATAAACGTTATATCTGGGGTATATATGAGCCTGAATCAGAAGATGCAACAATGACAAGTGCAAGACTTACATCATTAGCAAAAACGCACTTAAATAAAGTAAGTAAAGTGAATGTGTCATATGAAGTTGATGCGCTAGATATAAGAAAACAGTTTCCTCATGAAGTAACAAGATTCGGTGATATTGCACGTATCAAAGACAGAGACTTCACACCGCCATTATATGCAGAAGCGGAAGTAACAGGAATCGAGCATGATTTAATTTCAGATGAACGCAAGTATACATTTGGTACACCAAAAGAATTTGTAGAAAGCGATTTAAGAAGATACTTCACTGAAAGATTAGCGATGTTACAACAAATGATGAAAGACGATATTTTAAACATAGATCAGATTATGGAGAAAGTCGTTATTACTGTAGATACTAAAATAGAAGAAACAATCACTACTGGGGAAACGCCACCAGAAACACCTGTAACAGGTCAACTTTGGTATGATACATCAAATCCTAATAATGCAGTATTAAGAGAATATCAAAATGGTGAATGGGTCAACAGTACAACTGAAAATCCTGGTGATATCGGGACATTATCAAGAGCGCAAATATTATATAGAGAATTACAACTTAGATATAATGTCACGCTCGAACAGAATAATCTCTTAAATGAGGAATATAATAAAGTGTTAAATGATCAATATTTAACTGATCAATCTGTAAAAGATGCACTTACGCAAGCTTATTTAGATGCACAAACAAAATACAATTCAGCAACAAGTGAGTTTGCTTTAATCAGTGAAGATGCTGCAACTAATTTAAATATACTACCGATTCAAACAGCGGTGATAAGTTACTATACATCAGTTAATGAATTAGCTAAACAATTACAATTAGCGCAAAAATCAATTCAGGATAGATTAGCTTTACTTCAATCACAATACACAGACGAGAGAGTAAAACAGATATTTAGTGAAATTGCTTCGTCTACTGGATTAACATATGATGAAGCAACAAATACATTAACTGGTGCAGTGGGTATTACTGATCAACAAGTAACAGATATTAGTAATAAAGTACAAGAAAATTTAGCTGGTCAATATGTAACAACAACAACATATAGTACTGACCAGCAAGGCATAGTAACGGACTTACAAAATCAACGTACTGAAATGGAACAAATGAGTAATCAAATTAATTTAGAGGTTTCTGATAGTAAGCTTAATACCACTATGAAAACATTAACTGAAGCGGTATCAGCAATACAGTTATTAGCTGACGGTATTAACATGACGAGTGGGGAAGATGGCATAATAACTAGCGTTTCTATTTCGCCAGAAGGATATTTAGTTAAATCGGATAAAATTCAACTTGTTGGAGATGTATACATGCAAGATGGTTTAGTACGTGTATCCGATTTAAAAATTGGTGGAGAAGATAAAACAGGTAGAATTGAAATTAAAAATGCTGCTAATGAAGTATTCTTTGGTCTTGATACTGAACAAGCAGCAGCATCTGAGTTATCTATTGGTACTTTAAGAGTAGAAAAGGTAGTAAACAATGATATTGTTACTCAATCATCTGAAAATATGACTTTCTATGTTTCTAATACAGGAGACAATGAAAATGATGGTTTAACTTTAGATACTGCCTTTGCAACAGTTGAACGAGCATTGCAGGAAATACCGATTGTATATAACGGAGAATGTACAATATATCTAAGAACGTTAGACAGTGCAGAATTAATTGAGGTAAAAGGCTATATGGGAAAAGGTAAAATCATTTTTGCTGGATGTACTTCAACAGGTTCGCCTAGTGTTGGACAAATTAGAAACTCAATAGCTTTTAATTTTGCTGGTAACACTATTGATAATTACATTCAAAATATTTTTATAGAAACTGAAAGAGGAACTACTGGAATTGTTGCCAACGGTGCAAGTGTTAACGCAATTAATGTAAATATTAATGGAGGTGGTGGTGGTGAAAAAGCAGTAGAAATATCACGTAATGCTTACTTTGAATGGCGTACAGGTGAAAGCTCAAATGTTTCAAGAAGTATGACTTGTGCAAGTGGTTCAAATGCATTTCTTAAAGATGTTAATTTATATGCAAATGATTTTGGAATTGTTGCTGCATATGCATCGCAAGTAGAAGCAAATAATGTAAAAATTAAATCAACTACTGCAACGAGCGCATTTGCTGGGTCTTTTATTGGTGGTTCGATAACGAATATGACAACTACATCCACAACACCAGTTGCACCACCACCTACAATTAAGACAGTAACACTTACCAGTAATTCAGCAGGACATTATTATAAAAATTATAATAATTTGGGATGGAATGGTACGTTTATGAAAGGCTATCCTATTCAGGGTACGTGGAATCCTTATGGCGAACGAATGGGGTTTTGGTTCTTTGGTAATCAATTTGACCGATTCATTGGAAAAACTATCAAAAAAGTTAGGGTATATATTGGTCGTTCTTCAACCAATATGCAGGGTTACACAGGTAGTAGAAAAGCAACTTTACGTATGCATGCTTACAGTACTAAACCAAGCACAGCACCAGCAACAAGTAACGCTACTGATTCTAAAGCAATCATGTTAGAAATGGGTGAAAGTAAGTGGGTTGATGTTACATCTATTTTTGGAACGATGATAAATGAATCAAAATGGAAAGGATTTGCTGTAAATACTGATAGTACAAGTGCTTATGAGTATATGGCAATGAAACCAACCTTAAAAGTGGAGGTGACATATGTCGTATAAAGCAGTTCTATATAATGATGAAGATAAAGCAATGATAGTAATTAATGAACTGAATCATTTTACAAGAAAAAATAATGGTGATGGTAGTTTTGACTACAAATTCACACCATATAATGGAGATCCATATATTATTGGTGGTTGTTTTTTAAAACTTGCTATTTTTGATGATGAAGTGCAAATTGAAGAAAATGATATTGTTACAGGTCATTTAACTAAAAAATATGATGAAACACTTTTTATTTTTGTGGATGATCCAAGACTAATTATTGAAACACAACAGGAGTACATTGTTGCATTAGAAGAAAAGTCACTATTATTGCAAAATGAATTAAATAAACTAAGAGGATTAGCATAAGCTAGTCCTTTTTTATTGGAGGAAATTATATGAGTATTGATAAGATTCAAGACTTAACCGTTGATATTATTAAAGATAATAATATAGTTGATACTGCTACTAAACGTACATTCTATTCGCAAGATAAAGAAACAGCAATTATACGTTTTCAAGTACGAGAAAACGGTGAAGAATTTGATTTTTCAGCTATGCAAGGTATTAGTACTACAGTAGCAATTAGAACTGCTGATAGATCACTTTTCACTTTATCTTCAAGCATAGTAGATCCTGCAAAAGGTATAGTTGAAGTTGTAATACCTCAAGATGTACTTTTACATGCTGGTCAAGCTGAAGGTGAATTGTATATTGATAGTGGTACAAAGAGAAATGCTACAGTACAATTCTCATTCAGAATAAAATTATCTTTAATTGATAAAGAAGTCCTCACTACACCTCAAGAAATAGCATCAATCGAAAATATTGCTAGGACAGTAATTGAAGACATGCAAGTAAATAATATTGATCTTAAAAACTATTACACTAAATCTGAATCAGATTTAAAATACGCTTTAAAAGACGAAGTAGTAAATGGAACAACTGATTTAACTGGTTATGATAAGACTTCCACTTTAGATACTAAATACGCACCAATCACACATACTCATGATGAATACTTAACACAAAATGATGTTGATGGATTATATTCTAAAGTTACTCATACGCATACTGCAACAGATGTTGGTACTTACACTAAGTCTGAAATAGACGATAAGATTGCTACAGCACAAACTGGTGGTACAGTTGATATGACAGCTTACTTGAAGTCAGCAGATGCTAGTACTACTTATGCATCTAAGAAGCACACACACGCTATTACAGATGTTACAAATCTTCAATCAGCGTTAGATGGAAAAGCACCAACAAATCATACGCATGTAATCAATGATGTTACAGGATTACAGTCAGCATTAGATGGAAAATTAACTAAATCTACAGCTGATACATTGTACGTGCCTATCGGTTCAACAGGTGGAACTGGTGGAACAACTGTTGTCGATGACAAAAATAAAGTTAATGTAAATACTAAATTCGGTTTTGTCGGTGATGGTGTAACAGATAACTATCAGGCATTCAAAGATATGATCGTGTTTAACAAAACAAATCCAGAAGTAAAACTTGAATTCGACGGACAGTATAATGGTCAACGTGCTAAATACCGTGTTGATAGATATGTAACTATCGGAAATATTGAAGGTAGTTATGCATCAGGTTCACCAACACACATGGTATGGGAAGGTAGAATGGTTCACTTAATTACGAATGGTGCATTATTCATCAATATGCCTATGAATGGATTTACAAAGACTAAAGCATTTACAAGTGGTGGATGGCATTATGCGAAAGAGGAACCAATCACATTATTTAACTTTGAGAAAGTACAGTCAGTTATTGCAGATAATTTATGTATTGATGGCGAAAATACAAAAGTAAAGTTTCAAACAGGATTCACTTCAAAAGAAGGGGAAAATGTTAAATGGTCAGCTGATAATCTACCTTTAGCTGAAGGACGTGGTCACGGTATAATTTTTGGTGGTACTACAAATGTTTCTATACGAAATGTTGTATCTATCAATCAATTAGTTGATGGAATAGCAATGGGGTTTTATGCAGATTACTCTAGGATGGAAGTTACTCAATCATCTAACATTAGTATTATCAATGTTACTACTAATGGTAATGGACGACTTGGTATTTCTGGGTTAGGAGTATGTAATGGTCATATCACTAATTTCATTTCAGAATATAATGGGATGAACAAAAATGCTGATGGTATGTATATTAGTTCTAGTCCTGCGGCAGCATATGACTATGAACCTCATCACAGTCCTATTTCAACAGATAACAACACACCACCGTCTTACACTGTAGAGGACTGGAATGGTAACTTTGTTGTAGAGAATGCAAGATTAAGATATAACTCTGGAACACAGGTAGCATGTACATCAACGTTATTAACTCGTAATGTTGTAATTCAAAGAGCAACAATCAGACCGCCTAAAGGACGTACAGGTGACCATTTATTAATCCAAGCATCATTACAGAACTGTAAATTTATCGACTGTGATATTGACGGTAAATTAGCAGATGGTAAATTATCGCGCGTTGTATTCTACGGTGCTGGATATGTATCAGAATCAACTGGTGTAATCACAGGTCAACCGGCTAATGTATGGAGTGAAGTAGTTGGTGGTCGTTGGGCAAATATAGAACCGTGGGTAAATACAAACGGTAATACAACATACAACGAGATACCAACTGGACAATATGGACTTCATAACATTTCATTTACTGGATTAGTTATGGATAATGTATTGTTCACACTTAGAACTATTAGACGTTTCAACTTCTTAAATGTCGTGATGAACTATCCATCAGATAGTGTAGTGAACAAGTTGATAATCTGGAATGCGAATATGAAAGATGTCGTGATGATCAACAGGAAATCATCTAACATCACTTTAGATTTAGGAAGTGGAGATACACAGTCGAATTTTGAAAACTTAAGATTAACCTCGAATAAATTCGATTTTGCAGCAGGTACTAAGAAGTATAAGACAGCAGTCATCTCGAATGAAGCGATGGACGTCTATGATTATACAAGAGCTATGGAATTTATGTTAGGTAACGGAACTACACCTACAACGCCAGCTGATACTACAGCACCTAATGCCCCAACAGTAAATCCAGTTTACACAGATGCTACGACTATCACAGGTACTGCAGAAGCTAACAGTACGATCACAGTATTATTCAATGGTGGTAACGCCACTACTGCAACAACTAATAGTAGTGGTAACTGGACAGTAACGAAACCAGGCACAGTAACTTTAACTTCTGGCATGAGTATCAACGTAACTGCTAAAGATGCTGCTAATAATACTTCTAATGCAACTACGGTAACTGTTCAAACCGTCCAAACAGGTACGGGTGGAAACTTATGGCCGACAACATCATTTGATTATACCAACAAGACAATTCCTCAATTAGGTGGAAGTGGCAGTAAGTTAGTTGTCAACCCAGTGTTCACTGTATCAAACAATGAGGCTCAAGCTTTAGACATGTCAGGAAGCGGTGATACTATTACTTTTGCTGCTAAAGCAGGCACAAGCAAATACGGAATATTCACTTTAGAACCGAATAAACAGTATACTATTCGAGTTAAGGCTACAGATACAATTGCAAATGCCTCAGATTTAGTAACTATGATTTCGACAACAGGCACTAACTACATCTGGCCAAATCCTAAAGTAGTGGATATCACATTTACAACAGGTAGTGACGGTAAATTTGGTTATGACTTCAATGGTGTGACATATGGTGGAGCAACCTCATCATTTGTGTTCCATAGAGCAAATGGTGGTAAAGACTCAACTACGACATATAAAATCTGGTTAAATCCAGGTGCCACAAGTACGGCGACATGGAGCAGTTAAAAAATATCCAATCTCTAACTTTAATTAGTTAGGGATTTTTATTATAGATAAATTTAATATAGGAGAGTGGACAATGCAATTAGATCAAGGTGATTTAATGTTATGGCTTATAACTGTAGTTGTACCTTTATTATTAACTGTTTTAGGTGTATATCAAAAAACAAGTAGTGATAAACAAAAACATGAAGGCAGAATGGTTTTAATTGAAGCAGAAGTGAAAAGTAATAAAGAAGATATTACAGATTTAAAATCCGATTTTAATTCTTACAAAGCTGAAATATCAGAAGATATCAAAAATATCAGAGAAGATTTGAAGTTGCTACACACATTATCAGCTGAAAACAAACACATTTCACTGACATTAGAAAAAATTGAAAAGAAACTAGAAAATTAAGGACATCTCATTGAGGTGTCTATTTTTTATGGAGGAATTTTATATGAAAAAAATAGATGGATATACATTAGCAAGATTTGTTAATTTAACACTTGCATTAATCAATGCTGCATTAGTTATGTTTGATAAATCTCCTATACCTTACATTGAAGAAGATGTCGAAGAATTTGTGATGTTATTGTGGTTGGTAGTTTCAAGTGGTTTAGCTTACTGGTATAACAATAATCACACTGAAAATGCTCAGAAAGCTCAAGAGTTTAAAAAACAGTTAGATCAAGGTGAAGTAGACTTCAATGGACCTGAAGTTGTTCAAGAAGAATCTGAAATCAATGTCGATAACACAGATAAACCAAATGAAGGTTTAGGAGGTGGTAAGGTTGACTAAGAAAAAAATTGGAGTTTGGAATGGTGTTCCAGTATATACTGATTTTTTACCAATTGGAACAAGACGTACAGGACAAAAATTAGATAGCGGTGAACCTAAATTTGGAGTAATTCATGATACAGGCAATAAAGATACCTCAGCACAAGCAAATGTAAATTACTTTAAAAATACTTATAATATTTCATGGAATCAAGTGGCATCAGCACATATTTTTGTAGATGATGTAGAATGTATTATATGTATACCAGTTACTGAAAAAGGGTGGCATGTTCTATACAATACAACACAAGATAATTATCACTTTGGAGACGATGCTAACGATATAGCATTCGGAATTGAATTTTCATATTTTTCTTCTAAAACACGCAGTTTAAAATCTTTGGATAATGGTTGTAGAGTTTTAGCAGCATTGTGTAATTCGTGGGATATTAATCCTAAGACACACTTACCAGGACATCAAAACATTCAATCAGATAAACAAGATCCAGGTAATTTATTAGAGGCATGTGGTTATAAGAGAAATGATATGAGTGTTATTGATGATTTAATCCATAAATATATGAAAGGTGATGCACCTATTAAAAAGGTTGCACCAACACCAAGTAAAGTTATTACTGTAAATCCTAAAAAAGCAAAATCAATATTAAGTATGTCAGCCAAAGCGTATTATAAAGGTACAATTAAATATAATGCTTCATTAAGAAAGAGAAAAGGTTCTACTTTGAATGATTTCTCTTTTGGGCAAGAGATTGGAATCGTTAAAAAAGGTATAGAAGTTTATATCTTCCAAGAAATTAAGGATGCGCAAGGTAATACTTGGTGTAGAACGTACAGCAATAAAAATAATGGATGGGTGCATAAAGACACAATTAAAGTCACTGAAACATTCATTAAACCAAAGGACAATAAAAAAGTATCTACTATTAAAAAGGCTACAGATGAAAAAACTGAAATTTATACTGTGAAACCTGGTGATTATTTATCAAAAATAGCAAAACAATATAAGGTGACAGTTGATGATCTTAAGAAGTGGAACAAACTCACTTCAGACACAATATTCCCTAAACAGTTATTAAAAGTTGTAAAACCATCAGAAACTAAACCTAAAGTAACTACAAAAAAGAAAACACCTATAAAAAGTATTGCTAAAAATGTTAAAAATACAAAGACAAAAGCACAGGCTATTGCATATGCAAAGAGTCTTGAGGGCAAAGGGCTGGATTTTGATAATTTTGCGGGGTGGCAATGTTTTGACGTTGCTAACTTCTATTGGAATTATATGTTTGGGCACGGTTTAAAAGGACGAGGTGCAAAAGATATCCCAACATGGAATGACTTTACTGGTGAAGCTATTATATATAGGAATACACCCGAGTTTTTAAGTGAACCAGGTGATCTAGTAGTTTGGGGCGGAACATATGGTAATGGATATGGTCATGTAGCAGTTGTGATTGAAGCGGACATAAATAATATTGTAGTACTAGAGCAAAATTGGTTAAATGGCGGTGTGAATAAAACTGAACGTACAACTAAACGCACTCATCCGTATGATACAAACATGTGGTTTATTCGACCAATATTTAAATAAATGATATAATTAAGTACACCATTATAATAGGAAGGAAGTGAAAAAACTTCCACCTTATTAAATAATTCGTGTATGTATTATGAACACACAAGATATAATAACCCTTACTGTCTGATGATGGCAGTAAGGGTTATTTTTTATGGCTAAAAAGCCGAAATATTAATAATTCGTTGATTAAGACGAATGTCGGAACTATATTATTATGCACTCCCAAGTCTCCCTAGACCTCCGACAGTTTATCCACATAGTATGTCATGTTTATTTGATTTTAATAGCCCCTTCCGACAATCTTCCGACAGTTTAGTCGATAATTACCGACAATAACCGATAAAACGGATAATATTGATAATTTCATGTAATTGATACATCAACCCTAAACGTTGACATATCAATGTTTTGAAAATACAATGAAAAATAATCATCGAACACATGTACTTGTACACAAAGTATGCGTGTTTTGTATTATTAATCATCGTATTTTTGAAAAAAGTTTGGTCATAAATATGTCACGAAATCATTTGAAACCTCATAAAAAGTGACAAGTAAACCCCGACCGGTGGTACTAATGTCCCTTTAACTTTTAGTTAGAGGGACTTTTTTTATTTTAGATACCTGAACAATTCCGGATACTTGGAGTATCCGGAATTGTTTAATATAATAGCAACAGACACACATATGAAAGTAGGATAAATATGAGATACAACGAATACAATCAACCAGTAGGAGATTTGATTGAAGATTACTCCCCTGGAATACTTCCTAACATACAATCAATCATAGGAAAGACTGTCACTATAGAAAAAATTAATATTAAGCACTGTGATGATCTATATGAAATATACGGTGCATCATCAGAACCAGAAAATCTTACATATATGCCGATTCAAAGATTTGAGAGTAAATTAGAATTTAAAGATTATTTAATACAGTTAATAGCTTCTGTTGATCCTTACTATTTAACGATTATTGATAATCAAACACAAAAAGCAGTAGGGATATTCTCTCTAATGCGTATAGACAATCTAAATAGAGTCATTGAAATGGGATGGATTGTGTATTCTCCATTATTAAAACGCAGCAGAGAGGCTACAGAAGCGCAATATTTAGTGATGAAGTACGTATTTGAAAACTTGCAGTACCGACGCTATGAATGGAAATGTGATAGCTTAAATGAGGCATCGAATAGATCAGCAAAACGATTAGGCTTTACATATGAAGGTACGTTCCGACAATCTAACGTATATAAAGGACGTAACCGTGATACCAATTGGTTTTCAATTATCGATAAAGAATGGCCAGCCAATAAATTGAGATTAGAGTCGTGGTTAGATGATAGTAACTTTGATAACAATGAAAATCAATTAAATTCATTAAGCGAAATGTAACCGGCACATACTCATTCATATTAATACCAATTCTATTTTGTTATATTGGAACTATAAACAATAAGGAGGAATTATTATGGGATTATTTGATGAATTGATGGGTAACTCTAGTGAAAAAAATACAGAGGAAGTTCAAAATGAATTTCAGGATTATTTGCTTGAAGATGAAGTAGTTGAGGCGAGTTTTATTCTTATTCGGGATTTGTTTGTGTTTACTAATAAACGTATCTTAATCGTTGATAAACAAGGGTTCTCAGGTAAGAAGATTGAGTTTATTACAATTCCTTATAAAAATATTCGAGCATTCAGTGTTGAAAATGCAGGTCGATTTGATATCGATGCAGAATTAAAATTATTTGTGGCAGGGATTCAAATGCCTATCGTTAAATTATTTAATAAAGACACTGATATTGTGAAATTACAAAAATTAATAGCGCAAAGACTATTAAATTAAAAACAAGCCCGCAGATTATAATTATTAATCTGTGGGCTTATTTTTTGTATCAACTTTTATTAGAGTTATTAAGCATTGTTATTAAATTTAATGATAAAAATATAATTATTATTATCTAATAATAAAGTGTAAAATTACTTGTGAATATTTTAAGAAAGTAATACATTGTATTTACATTGGAGGTGCATATATGGTTAAATCTAGCACGATTACTTTGAGATTGATAAAGAATTAAAAGAAAATACGACAATGGAACAAATGACGTATGATTATTAGAAAAACCAAACATCTCATTAATGAGATGCTTGGTTTTTTTCTTTTGTATTTAATATAGATATGAATAGCACGACACCGAGTATAATCATCATTCCAGCACATTGGATGATATCAAATGGTTGTTTCAGCCAGACAATACTGAGGATAACTGCTGTTAATGGTTCAATACATCCGAGTAGTGCAGTAAGTTGTGGATCGATATATTTTACGCTGAGTAGATATAGGAAGAAGGCTAGCGCGGTTCCAACGATGATAACGAATATGAGATAGACGTTAAACATTACACCATATGACAATGGATTTATCTGCCAGTGTCTATTAAATAGACTGATAAACAATCCAGCTATAAGCATCGCCCATCCGATAATGACAAGTGGGGTATTACGGACAAATAGTCTTCCGGCATACATTGTATAGAACGCTGCTGCGATTGCTGATAATAATCCCCAGATAATTGCTGCTGGAGGTACGACAACATTGTTAATATTACCACTCGTGAGCAATAGGAATGTTCCGAATGTGGATACGAGTATAATAATCAGATCTATTGCTCTAAACTCTGTCTTACGTGTAATAAGCAGGAAAGTCAGGATGACAATCGGCGCTAAGTATTGTAAGAGTGTAGCTACTGCTGCATTACCCGCTTCTATTGATGCTAGAAATGTATACTGTACCGCGAGCATTCCAAATAATGAGTAAATCACAAGTTGGAAAAAAGTATGTTTATCACGAAATACATTCAGGATATTTTGCTTCCGTATCATAGCCAGGCAAAGTAAAAATATGCCGCTTAAGATTAATCTAATGGTAATAAACCAGTCAAGTGGTACGCTATAGCCTTGAAAGATTTGCTGGGATACTGTTCCGCCAATACCCCAGAATATTGACCCTAAGGTGACAAACATAATCCCTTTTAATTTATTATTCATCACTTCACTCCTTTCAAGCATTATATTGATTATAAATTTCCATATATAAGAATGTCAATATGACGTGAACGTTGTTTCTTTTATGTGGACAATTTTTGATTTACAGTATTAACTTTGTTATGCATAATAATTAATAAATATATTTAAAATGTATCGTGTATTGAAAGGAGTGATTAAATATGACTAATGAACTTAATGCGGAGAATAATATAATAATATTTCCAGATATTGATGGCATAACACAGGAAGTTAAAAAGCTTAAAATAGAGATATCGATGTTAATACTCGAGCGCGATGAACTTTTATTTGTGGAGTGTAAAAATATCGAAACAGCGTATATGATACATCTCGGATTTTTGGAATATAAAATATTTGAAAAAGAGTGTTTATATTTACGCTTAAAACGGAGGATGGAACTGATTCAGGCGAAGTTAAATCGTCAGGAGAAAGTAGATTTACCTTTAATTGATGAGCAACTGGATCAGGAGTTTATCATATACAAACATCAACTGGATGAACAGCTGAACAAATTGAATAATGCTATTGACTATCAAAAAGGTGAAGCACTGTTAGAAGAAGATTACAAAGCATTAAAAAAGATGTATCGAACAATCGTTAAGTCATTACATCCTGATTTAAATAGCGATTTAACCGAGGAGCAGTTAAAGTTATTTCAAAATGCAGTCAGTGCATATGAAAAATGTGACCTACTCACAATTGAAATGATATATTTCATTATCAATGGCACTTCAAATGATAAAAAATTGGAGAATAAGTCTGTTATTGATGAACGGGATAAATTGTGTCAGAAGTTAGAACTGATTAAGCTTGAGATTGAACAGATAACAGCGTCATACCCTTATACGATGAAGTCAATAATAACTGATCAGGATGCAATAGAGAAGAAAAAGACTGAGCTCGAACAAGTATTAATTCAGCTGGATGAAGTAATTAAAATATTTGAGCAAAAGATTGATGCATTGCGAGGTGTGGAAAATGCACGAAATAGATAAACCGAATAACCATGGATTGATGCATTTAATCCATAATAAAAATTTAACGGTACCGTTAAATTTTTATTATGGATTAAATGCATCAATCCATGGTCATTCGGTTTATTTATTTCGTGCATTTTACACACCTCGCAATGCATCAATCTTTTGCTCAAATATTTTAATTACTTCATCCAGCTGAATTAATACTTGTTCGAGCTCAGTCTTTTTCTTCTCTATTGCATCCTGATCAGTTATTATTGACTTCATCGTATAAGGGTATGACGCTGTTATCTGTTCAATCTCAAGCTTAATCAGTTCTAACTTTTGACACAATTTATCCCGTTCATCAAGAACAGACCTATTATCCAATTTTTTATCATTTGAAGTGCCATTGATAATGAAATATATCATTTCAATTGTGAGTAGGTCACATTTTTCATATGCACTGACTGCATTTTGAAATAACTTTAACTGCTCCTCGGTTAAATCGCTATTTAAATCAGGATGTAATGACTTAACGATTGTTCGATACATCTTTTTTAATGCTTTATAATCTTCTTCTGACAGTGCTTCACCTTTTTGATAGTCAATAGCATTATTCAATTTGTTCAGCTGTTCATCCAGTTGATGTTTGTATATGATAAACTCCTGATCCAGTTGCTCATCAATTAAAGGTAAATCTACTTTCTCCTGACGATTTAACTTCGCCTGAATCAGTTCCATCCTCCGTTTTAAGCGTAAATATAAACACTCTTTTTCAAATATTTTATATTCCAAAAATCCGAGATGTATCATATACGCTGTTTCGATATTTTTACACTCTACAAATAAAAGTTCATCGCGCTCGAGTATTAACATCGATATCTCTATTTTAAGCTTTTTAACTTCCAGTGTTATGCCATCAATATCTGGAAATATTATTATATTATTCTCCGCATTAAGTTCATTAGTCATATTTAATCACTCCTTTCAATACACG
>CABFOD010000419.1_pt1 | contig 32184 bp, 29 predicted proteins | sample 3521941 | NCBI WGS metagenome assembly CABFOD01 (sample SAMEA5312449, study PRJEB27640) | indoor metagenome | biome: indoor environment; feature: uncontrolled; material: polymer tiles stone | place: Germany | collected 2014-07-07
GGAGACGGAATGGGTCCATCTTTCGTTGCTGCTCATAGATATATGCGTGACAATGCTGCTACAAAGAAGTTAGACAGAATTTCATTTGATGACTATTTATTAGGTGCTCAAACTACGATTGCAGATGATGAACATCAAAATATTACGGATTCAGCTTCTGCTGCAACAGCAATGAGTGCTGGTGTGAAAACTTACAATAGTGCAATCGCTGTTGACGTTAATAAGAAAGAAGTTAAAACAGTTTTAGAGCAGGCTAAAGCAAAAGGTAAATCAACTGGTTTAGTTGCAACAAGTGAAGTAACGCACGCTACGCCTGCTGCATTTGGAGCGCATGATGAGTCTCGTAAAAACATGGCTGCAATCGCTGATGACTACTTTGATGAAATGATTAACAAGCAACACAAAGTAGATGTAATCTTAGGCGGCGGAAGAGATTATTTCGAACGTGAAGATCGTAACTTAATTAAAGAATTCCAAAAAGATGGATACAAATTCGTATCAAACAAAAAATGGTTAAAGAAAGTTTCAAGTAACTCTAAGCAAAAGAAAGTTATCGGTTTATTCTCTCCTGGTGGAATGCCAAAAATGATCGACCGTGATAAAAATATGCCATCATTAAAAGATATGACAAATACAGCACTTAAAAAATTAGGTTCAAATAAAAAAGGTTTCTTCTTAATGGTGGAAGGTTCTCAAATTGACTGGGCTGGTCATGCAAATGATATCACTGGTGCAATGAGTGAAATGCAAGATTTCGATGCTGCATTCCAGGAAGCAATTAAATACGCTAAAACTGACTGTAATACATTAGTTATCGCAACAGCTGACCACTCTACTGGTGGTTTATCAATGGGACAAGGTGGAGAATATAACTTCTTCGTAGATCCAATCAAAAAGATGAAACATACACCTGAATACTTACGTGCTCAAATGATGAAAGATGGCGCTAACGTTGATGCTATAATCAAAGACAATATCGGTTTCGAATTAGAAGCTGAAGAAATTCAAGCTATTAAAGATGCAGTAGCTTCTAAAGATGCGGTTAAAATTGAAGACGCTATTGAAAAACCAGTAAACAAAAGAAGTTTCACGGGTTGGACAACTGGCGGACACACTGGTGAAGACGTTTACATCTACGGTTATGGACCAGGTAGTGAACAATGGCGTGGTAGCATGGATAATACAGATAACGCGAAACGCATCTTCAAATTCTTCAAATAATCAACTTATTTAAAGAATATCCAGGCACAAATTGTGTCTGGATATATTTTTTTATACTTTAATCAGAAGGAGTTTTAAAATGAAATCTCTATCTACATTATTCTTATCTACTACACTTTTATTAACTGCATGTAATGCAGATCATTCCTCACAAGATAAAAAAGAATCGTCTATAGAAAGTACTACTGAAACAAAATCAAATAAAGATAAATCCAGCAATACAGCAAATAAAAACGTTAAACCTTATACAGAGCAACAGGCTAAAAAAGTATTTGGTTCCGTTGAAAAATTAAATCCAGGAAAAACTAAAAAATATCCGGTAAAAGGTGTAGAATCAAAAAACATTAGTAAAGTAATCAAAGTTAAAGATAATGAAACAATCATTTATTCTGAAGATACAGGGCACGGAATTCCAACGATACCTGCAGGTGAAAACCATGAATTTACGGCTATTTCTGAAGTAACATATAAGGATCTAAAAATGTATATGCTGCAGGATGGTCGCTTTATTACTGCTGATCCAAAGCATGTTGAAATTATAAGTAGCGATAAATCAGCACATTTTTATCCAAAGTTTGAAATGCACGAAGAAGATTATAAATATTTAGATACGCTTAATAAAAATGATAAAGATTATTCAGCATATGAGAACTATGCGAAAAATTTTGGTACCACACAATATGACAGTAAACGTGAATTATTAATGTTCACTGCTATTCATCAAGTTAATAATGAAACAGAAGGCAGTTTTGTAATAGAAGATACTCCTTTTAAGTCTTTTGAAGACTTTAAAAGTTCCAAATAGGAATCTTTACAATTTATTAATATGAAATTTACTACTAAGAAATAATAGTAGAATAAATAAAACCGGATGAGCAGCTTTGCTCATCCGGTTTATTTTATTTCTTCAATTCAATTGACTCGCCTGAACGTAGTTTGTCTGCTATTTCATCTAATTTTCTTAGACGATGATTCACACCTGATTTAGATATAACACCTGTAGAAACCATTTCCCCTAATTCTTTCAATGAAATGTCTTGGTGCATTACTCTTAATCGTGCAATCTCTCTAAGTCGTTCCGGTAACTCATCGATTCCGATTTCCTGATCGATTAATTTTATATTCTCTACTTGTCTCATTGCAGCACTAATTGTTTTATTTAAATTTGCTGTTTCACAATTCACAAGTCGATTAACAGAGTTACGCATATCTCGTACGATTCTTACATCTTCAAACTTTAACAGCGCCTGATATCCGCCAATGATACTGAGAAATTCAGAAATCTTCTCTGCTTCTTTTAAATATGAAATATAACCTTTTTTACGTTCTAAAGTTTTTGCATTTAATTCATATTCATTCATTAATGCTGTTAAACCTAGTGAGTGGCTTTCATATAAAGAAAATATTTCAAGATGGTAAGAAGAAGTCTCAGGATTATTAACTGATCCCCCTGCCAAAAAAGCACCACGTAGATAGCTGCGTTTACAGCATTCATCTGATACTAAAGACTTATCGACAATTTGTTTAAATTCACCATCAGTTAATATCTTAAGTTCATCCAGAATTTCTTTCGTTTTCATTTTTATTCTACAGATATAAACATTATTCTTTTTTAGTTTCATCTTCTTACGAACGAGCAACTCAATATCTACACCAAAGATTTTCTTCGTTAAACTATATACCCGTCTTGCAATCGCAGCATTTTCAGACTGAACGTTAATTACCCATTTCATATTCTGGATGCTTAAATTACCATTCATACGAATTAGCGCTGATAATTCTGCTTTACCACAGCACGTATCTGTTTCAATCCGCGTTAATTCATTTTTCATTTCTGAGGCAAAAGACACTTTACTCGCCTTCTTTCTGGTTAAACTCTATTGTACTGATTTCACTTAATGCTAGCTCATATATCATATCAGCAAGAATTTCATTATTATGACGGACGATTCCATCTAGATTTATATCAACAAGTTCATTATCCGTAATCAGTTCAATGCCCATTTTTCGAATTCTATCATGATCACAATGAACAAAAGTCGAATTGTTACGTGCATAGTTATCATGAATTTTATTGTTAAATATAGTATCATTTGCAATAACAAATTGTATAAATGGCTGTCCAACATGTTTATGAATCGCTTCAATGTGATCAGCGACTGTATAATCAATTGTTTCGCCGCGTTGTGTCATGATATTTGAGACATAAAGTTTTTTTGCATCACTTTTAACAATAGTTTCAGCAAGTTCATCCAATACTAAATTCGGGATGATACTTGTATAAAGACTACCTGGTCCCATTACAATCAAATCAGATTCAAGTAAAGCATCTACTGCTTCTTTCATCGGTTTGATGTTAGAAGGCGTTAAGAATACACTGTCAATTTTCTTATCTTTTAATGGTATCAATGACTCTCCTACAACAATTTCACCATCCTCCATGATCGCATTAAGAATAGGGCTAGTATTTGTAGAGGGTATTACGGTACCTTTAACATTTAATATTTTGCTCAGCTCTTTGACTGCATGTCCAAAATCACTTGTCACATCTGTCATTGCAGCAAGCATCAAATTCCCAACTGGATGCCCTCCTAAAGTTTCATCGTTAAAACGATACTGAAACAATTTCTCAAGCATCGGTTCTACATCGCTTAACGCTGCAAGTACATTACGCACATCTCCAGGGGCAGGTATATCCATGACATCACGAATTTTACCAGTACTTCCACCATCATCTGCTACTGTTACAATTGCCGTTATTTCTACAGGATAATGCTTTAAACCTCTCGCCATTACGGATAATCCTGTACCACCGCCAATCAGACAAATCTTAAGCCTTCTCATCAATGATTCCTTCTATTAATGCATCTCTGTGGCGAGTATTCAATTCAAAATCAAAGAAATCAATCAGTTCATTGCTAATACGTTCTGCTAAAGCAACAGAACGGTGTTGACCACCTGTACATCCAATCGCAATTACAACTTGTGACTTTCCTTCACGCATATATCCAGGAATCACAAATTTCAATAAGTCCATCAGTTTCGTATAGAATATTTCAGTTTCTTTCCATTTCATCACATAATCATAAACACGTGAATCCATTCCAGTTAAAGGGCGTAGTTCCTCAATATAATAAGGATTCGGTAAAAATCGCACATCAAATACAATATCTGCATCAATTGGCACACCATGTTTGAAACCAAAACTCATTACATTGATAGAAAATATATTATCTTTTCCAGAGCCGAATAGTTCAATCACTTTTGAACGTAATTCTTTAGGCTTAAAATCTGATGAATCAACAATATGCGTTGCAACGCCCCTTAAATCTGCTAATAATCTACGTTCTTCATTAATTGCTTCTAAAGGTGTTCCACCAGAAGCAATTGGATGCGTTCGACGTGTCGCTTTATAACGAGAAACAAGTACATTATCATTTGCTTCAATAAATAATACCTGGACGAGTATATCTGTTAAATTTGTTATATTTTGAAGTTCTTCACGTAAATTGTCGAAAAAATCTTTACCACGTAAATCTACACCAATTGCAACGCGTGAAAGTGACTGATTATTATCCTGCATCAATTCAACAAATTTAGGTAATAGAATAGGCGGTAGATTATCAACACAGAAATAACCTAAATCTTCTAAACACTGAATTGCAACAGACTTTCCAGCGCCACTCATTCCGGTTACAACGACTAATTTTTTAAAATTTTCTTCATTCTTCACTGAAATCCCCCTCAAGAAGCTATTACTTCTATAATACATGAATTCATAAAAATAGACACGCGAATGCGTATCTATTATATGCTTATAATTAGTCGTTTAAAGATTCAATATAGTGTTGTGCATTTTGTGCAGCAATACTACCATCACCTGTTGCAGTAACTATTTGTCTTAATTTTTTAACACGTACATCTCCTGCAGCATAAATGCCAGGAATACTTGTTTCCATTTCATCATTTGTAATAATGTAACCTACTTCATCAGTAATACCTAAATCTAAGAATGGTTTCGTTAATGGCTGCATACCAATATATACGAACACACCGTCAGTTGGTACAGTTGATTCAACACCATCATTATCAACTAACGTTACAGAACTCACTTTAGTATCTCCGTTAATTGATTTTAATGTTGAATTCCAGATGAAATCAACCTTTTCATTTTTAAAGGCACGGTCCTGTAAGATTTTTTGTGCTCTTAATTTATCTCTACGATGGACGATTGTAACTTTGTCAGCAAACTTAGTTAAGTAAACACCTTCTTCAACTGCAGAATCTCCACCACCGATAACGATTAAGTGTTTCTGTTTAAAGAACGCCCCGTCACATACAGCACAATATGAAACGCCTCGGCCACCTAATTCCTGTTCACCAGGTACACCAATCTTTTTATATTCAGCACCAGTTGCTATGATTAATGCTTTTGCTTTTAATTGTTTTTCACCTAGATCGATAATTTTCATATCTCCGTCTAATGTTACAGATTTAATATCTCCATATGCATATTCAGCACCAAATTTCTGCGCATGGTTAAACATTTTTGTAGATAAATCTGGTCCAGTGATTAAATCAAATCCCGGAAAGTTTTCTACATCTGCTGTGTTTGCCATTTGTCCACCTGGCATACCACGTTCAATCATAATTGTTGATAGATTAGCACGCGATGCATAAACTGCTGCAGTCATTCCTGCAGGACCAGCACCAACGATTACTACATCATATTCTTTTATTTCAGTCATTTTCTTACCTCCATTATTTCTATTCGTAAGTTCAATATACAACAACTTATTAATTTTAAATATTATTTTGCTTAAACGCATCATATACTTTTACAAAATGATAACGCGTCGTATTAAATTTTTCGATAACTTCTCGCTTAGTTAATTTATCATTCGACATTCTCATATATAAGAAGTAACATACTGCAGTGTAAGCCTGGATATTTTTCAGATCCATCTTGGCATCAATAATTGCTTCAGCTTTTTCAATCCAATAATCAAATAAAGCAATATCATAAACTTCATCAAATAAAACTTTCAGTCCTTTATGGATAAAATCCAGTTTTATTAGATTAATATTATGAAAGATATATGAAAGATAGAGCTTTTCGAAGTCTGGCATTTCTTCTAAAATATCCCATACTTTACGATTGATAATAAGTGTCTTATCATTCATCTGCGAGATTAAAAAGATGCCTATCAAACGATGATTGCGATCGATATGTTCAAGGAGGGGTAAAATTTCATCACTTAAATATTGTTGGCCATCATATATTTGCCTCGGACTAGGCCCAGGGTTCTGCACTATTTCAGTAAGAATTGTCCATAATTGATCTGACTGACTATGATGCCCTAAAGCAAAACTATTAAAACTAAGTGCATGTAACATTTGACTATTCACAAATTTACCTTTTTTGTACAAAGGTAAAAGTAACTTTTGCGATGATTCGAATTTTTTCAGGAAGCTTAGCACGATACCTAGCTTAAATTTCTCTTCATCATTAATCGGTACAATTTTTTTAAGACGTTTTAAATATAATTCATATTGTTCTGTTTGGTTCGTATTATATAGCAGTAAAGTATAATGGCAAAGCGCATGTATATCCGTAGCATCTTCATATAATAGCTGTTCTAATATCGCACCACTTTCATTATATTGTCCGATAAAAAGTAAAGTCATCGCCTTTAAATTACGTATTTCTGAACGTTCCTGTATATCAACCGGCTGATAATTAATCCAGTCCAGCGCTAATTCATAATGAAAGTTTTGAAAGAAATTCTGAAAGATATAATGTACAACAAAACTTTCACTTTCACTTTCAACCTTTGACTGGTCTTCGTAATATACTTCAAACAACGCTTGTAGTTCATCAAGATAAGAAATATCATCTGAATTCAGGCAGTAATACATGCCAAATAAAAATGCTTTATTAGGGTCACGACGTTTCACAAAAAGTTGACTGAGTTCATAAAACACATCAATACAATCAAAATCCGTACTTAAATACTTAATTAACGTTTGTTCTGCATCATCAAACTTACCAATCATCTGTAAACATTCTGATAAGCTTTTATTTACTTTCCATTTGTTTTCTTTTTGAAGGGATTTTATATAAAATGAGATGGCTTCATCATATGATTGCTGGCTTTGTTTTTTTAAGCCGATCTTATAAAATTCATCATCATTACTAGGAAATTTTATAATGTTATCCATCCATCACACCCCTTTTTAAGTCGATACTTCCATTATACCTTATTTTTAATAATCATTGGATTTCCATATGCAAATGAATTTGCTGGTACATCTTTAGAAACGAGTGTCATCGCTCCGATGATTGCATTATCACCAATTGTTACGCCAGGTAATATAAGTGCATTAGCACCAATTAATACATTTGATCCGATTTCAATATTTCCTATGCGATATTCGTCTATTAAATATTCATGTGTTAGCAAAGTAGCATTGTAACCTATTACTGAATTTTCACCGATAGTAATTCTCTCAGGAAACATCAGGTCAGGCATCGCTTTATATGCGATTGAAGTTTTATTTCCGATTTTCATACCGAGAAACATGCGATATAAATGACGTTTTAATTTTACTGAAGGGCATATTCTACCACATTCAATCACAATAAAATTTTTAGCTACTTTAATAAATGAAACTGTGCGATACATTCGCCATAAAGGATTCACACCGTTTGATCTAATGCTTGATGTTTTGCGCATCACTTGAACTCCTCATCGGAAAATTAACTTCTTTATATTTAGGTAATTGGTATTTAATATTACGATAAATCCATATCGCTATTGCCACAATAATAATTGCTATTGAAATCATCTGAGCAATTCTTAAATGTTCAGTTAACATTAAGCTGTCCGTACGCATTCCTTCGATGAAAAAGCGTCCGATTGAATACCAGATGGTATAGCTAAGTAACGTCTGACCAATCTTCAAATGTTTACGGATTAATAATAAAATAACAAAACCTGTAAAATTCCATATCGATTCATAAAGAAAAGTAGGATGATAATAAACGCCGTCTATTTTCATATTATTAATGATGAATTCCGGTATATGAAGTTGCTCTAAGAAACTTCTTGATACTTCACCACCATGAGCCTCCTGATTCATAAAATTCCCCCAGCGACCGATTGCCTGGCCAAGAATAATACTTGGTGCTGCAATATCACCAAGCTGGAAAAATGATACATGCTTCTTGCGTGTTAATAAGTAAGCCATTCCAAGTGCTCCAATCAAACCACCATGAATAGCAATACCTCCATTCATAATCATCGGAATCTCAGACAGATGTTCTTTATAGTATGACCATTCAAAAGCAACATAATAGATTCTCGCACAAATAATGCCGGAGATCACTGAGCTAATCACAATATCTATCAGCGTATTTTCAGTAAAGTTTTTCTTTTCTGTTTCTCGTTGTGCAAGAAGATATCCAAGTAATATACCTACCGCTATAACGACACCATACCAGCGAATTTGAATCGGACCCAGCTCTAGTGCTATAGGATTAAGTGTTAGCAGCATTTTATATCTCCTTTAATGATTGATTTTTAATTTGTGCATTTAATCTGTCATTAAAATCTTTTGCAGTATTTGTACCCATCTTATTTAATCGATAATTCATCGCTGCAACTTCAATAATAACAGCTAAGTTACGTCCTGGTCTTACCGGTACAGTTTTCTTTGTAATCTTAGAGTCAAGTATCGTTAAAGTTTCTTCTACTAAACCTACACGATCATACGTTTTATCTTTCGCCCAGAATTCAAGATTGACATTTAACATCAGCCTTTTTTCAGGTAAAACACTACCAGCTCCAAAAAGTGTCATGACATTGATAATACCTAAGCCACGAATTTCAAGCAGATGTTCAATAAGCTTCGGTGCTTTTCCCATTAATACATTTCTTGAAATTTCTTTAATTTCAACATTGTCATCAGCTACCAATCTATGTCCACGTTTAACAAGCTCCAATGCCGTTTCACTTTTCCCTACTCCAGAATTACCAGTGATGAGTACTCCGACGCCATACACATCTACTAATACACCATGAAGACTTGTTTCCGGTGCGAGCTCTCTTTCCAGGAAAGAAGAAATTTTATTGATTAAACTTGTCGTAACATCGCTACTACTTAATAAAGGTGTTCCTTTACGATTACAAGCGTCTACTAGTTCTTCAGGTGCTTCAATATCTCTCGTTAATATAATACAAGGTGTTTCTTTTCTACATAGTTTTTGCATACGTTCTCTTCTGTCTTCTTTACTCAATGTTTCGAAAAACGACATTTCAGTTGTTCCCAATACCTGTATTCTATCAGAAGAATAATGTGAAAAGAATCCTGCCATCTCTAATCCTGGTCTTGATATATTCGTATTGATAATAGGAATTTCTATCGCTACATTACCTGCAATAATTTCTAAGTCAAACTTCTCAATCAATTCTATACTTGTTATCATGTTAAACCTCCATCATCCAATACTTTCATATTAAATAACTTTACGCAATAATACAATTTAAAACGACAAAGAGACACTGACAAATTCTTGTCAATGTCTCTTTATTATTTACTGACGTTCTACATGTCGTTTTAAATATCTTCCGGTATAAGATGCGCTCGATTCCATAATTTGTTCTGGGGTACCGATGGCAATAATCTTACCACCATTGTCGCCACCTTCAGGTCCTAAATCAATAATATGATCTGCTGTTTTAATCACATCTAAATTATGTTCGATAATCAGGACAGTATCACCATTTTCTACAAGCTTCTCTAATACTTTAAGTAATCTCGCAATATCATCGACATGAAGTCCTGTGGTCGGCTCATCAAGAATATATAAAGTCTTACCGTTACTTCTACGATGTAACTCACTAGCTAGTTTAACACGTTGTGCTTCTCCACCTGATAAAGTTGTAGCAGGTTGTCCCAACTTTACATAACCTAAACCTACATCTACAATCGTTTTTAGTTTACGTTTAATTTTAGGAATATTCTCGAAGAAATGATATGCATCTTCTACTGTCATATCTAATATATCAGCAATATTTTTATCTTTATAGGTAACTTCTAATGTTTCTCGATTATAGCGTTTTCCGCCACACACTTCACACGGTACATATACATCTGGCAAGAAGTGCATTTCTATCTTGATGATACCATCACCTCGACAAGCCTCACATCTGCCTCCCTTAACATTAAAGCTAAAACGTCCTTTTTGATAACCGCGTAACTTCGCTTCATTGGTTTGACTAAATACGTCGCGTATATCATCAAATAGTCCTGTATATGTGGCTGGATTTGATCGTGGCGTTCGTCCTATAGGTGATTGATCAATATCAATAATTTTATCAATATATTCGATACCTGTCACTGCGTCATGGGGACCTGGTTTTGCTTTTGTTTTATATAATTTTTGAGCAAGTGCTTTATACAATACATCATTAACTAAACTACTTTTACCTGATCCTGATACCCCAGTGACTAGTGTCATCATACCTAATGGAATATTGACAGATACACCTTTTAAGTTATTACTTGTCGCATTTTCGATGGTTATAAAACGTCCATCTGGTTTACGACGCGTTTCAGGCATTTCTATTTGTTTTTTACCACTTAAATATTGCCCTGTTAATGACTTTTTATTTTTCATGACTTGATTCGGTGTACCTTGCGCGACGATTTCACCACCATGTACACCCGCGCCTGGTCCGATATCAATTAAATGATCAGCAGCAAGCATCGTATCTTCATCATGTTCAACAACAATCAATGTATTTCCCATATCTCGCATGGACTTCAATGTATCAATCAGCTTATCGTTATCTCGTTGATGTAATCCAATCGATGGTTCATCTAATACGTACATTACACCTGTTAAACGAGAACCAATTTGCGTTGCTAATCTGATACGCTGAGCTTCTCCACCCGAAAGCGTTCCAGCGGCACGGTTTAATGTTAAATATTCAAGACCAACATTGTTTAAGAAACTCAAGCGTTCAGTAATTTCCTTTAAGATGAGTTTAGAGATTTGCTGCTCTTTCTCAGTTAATTCAATCGAATCATAATATTTCAATGCTTCACCGATTGAAAATTCTACAACTTGTCCGATATGAAGATCATTAACTTTCACACTCATCGCTTCATTTGAGAGTCGATAGCCATGGCACGTATGACATGCTTCATCCACCATATATTTACGCATTTGCTCGCGTGTATATTCAGAAGGACTTTCTTTATAACGACGTTCGATATTATTTAATACACCTTCATACTGCATTACACGTTTACGCGTAACACCATTATCCTGTTTAAATGTAAAAGATATTTCGTCATTATGACCATATAAAATAATATGCTGTTCTTCTTCTGTTAACTTTTCGAAAGGTTTTTTCATACTGATATTAAAATGTTTGCAAGCTTGCTTCAATAAAGTTGGATAGTAGTTGGAACTAATCGGTTCCCATGGTAGAATCGCTCCTTTTTCAAGCGTGAGTGACTTATCCGGAATAACAAGGTCGATATCAACCGATAATTTAGTGCCTAATCCATCACAATCAGGACATGCACCAAACGGCGAATTAAATGAGAACATTCTTGGTTCTAATTTCTCAATAGAAAATCCACAAATCGGACATGCATGATGTTCAGAAAACTTTACCTGTTCACCGCCGATAACATCTACTACGACATTCCCTTCAGCAAGTTTTAAAGCATTCTCTAAAGAGTCTGCAAGTCTTGCTTCAATACCCGGCTTTACCACAAGACGATCGACTACTACATCAATATCGTGATTTTGATTTTTATTTAAATCAATATCATCTGTAATATCATATACTTCACCATCAACCTGAATACGTGCATAACCTTTTTTAGAAATCTCTTCAATCAATTTCTTATGCGTCCCTTTACGCCCACGAATAACAGGAGCGAAAATCTGGATCTTTGTACGTTCTTCCATGGCCATAACTTTATCTACCATCTGTTGAATTGTTTGTGATTCGATTGCTATGCCATGAATCGGACAATATGGTATTCCGATACGCGCATATAATAATCTCAGATAATCATAAATTTCAGTAACTGTCGCTACAGTACTTCGTGGATTCTTACTTGTCGTTTTCTGATCAATTGATATCGCAGGTGATAATCCTTCTATCACATCGACATCAGGTTTATCCATTTGACCTAAGAACATTCTGGCATAAGCACTTAGTGATTCTACATATCTTCTTTGACCTTCAGCATAAATAGTGTCGAAAGCTAAACTTGATTTACCAGAACCTGAAAGTCCTGTCATCACAACGAGTTTATCTCGAGGTATTTCTATATCTATATTCTTTAAATTATGTGCTCTTGCACCTTTAACTACAATTGATTTATTTTTCATATTGTCACCCTTCAGCTTTAAGCTCAAATAAAATATCTCTCAGCTCAGTAGCACGCTCAAAATCAAGTGCTTTTGCTGCTTCTTTCATTTCATGTTCGACTTTTTCGATCATTGCATTACGCTCTTTCACCGTTAATTTTTTCTTTTTCTTATCTTTAGTCGGTAGATCTTCTGCAACATCTGGTGTTGCACTTATAATATCGCGTACTTTTTTATTAATGGTCATCGGTGTGATGCCGTGTTCTGTATTATAACGCTCCTGAATTTCACGACGACGATTGGTCTCATCGATCGCTATCTTCATTGAATCAGTCATTTTATCTGCATACATGATAACTTTCCCTTGATCATTACGTGCAGCACGACCGATAATCTGAATTAAGGAACGGTGACTTCTTAAGAAACCTTCTTTATCCGCATCCAGGATAGCAACGAGAGATACTTCAGGAATATCTAACCCTTCTCTTAATAGGTTAATTCCGACAAGTACATCGAATACACCTAATCTTAGATCACGAATGATTTCTATACGTTCCAAAGTTTTAATCTCAGAATGAAGATAGTTGACCTTAATACCCGCTTCTTTTAAGTAGGTCGTTAAGTCTTCACTCATCTTCTTCGTTAATGTCGTAATTAATACGCGTTCGTTCTTTTCAATACGTTGTCTAATTTCTTCCATTAAGTCATCAATTTGATGTTCAGATTTGCGTACTTCAACAATTGGATCAAGCAATCCGGTTGGTCGAATAATCTGTTCTACCATTTCATCAGTATGTTCAATTTCATAAGGTCCAGGTGTTGCAGAAACATAGACAAACTGTTGTCCTTTCGCTTCAAATTCTTCAAATTTAAGCGGTCGGTTATCAAGCGCACTTGGCAATCTGAATCCGTGATCTACCAACACATTTTTACGTGCCTGGTCACCGTTATACATACCCCTAACCTGTGGCAATGTAACGTGACTCTCATCCATCATAATCAACCAATCATCTCCAAAATAATCTAGAAGCGTATAAGGCGTCGCACCTAAAGGACGTAACGTCAAATGCACAGAATAGTTCTCAATGCCTGAACAGAATCCCATCTCACGCATCATCTCTAAATCATAGTTGGTACGTTGTTCAAGACGTTGTGCTTCAAGCAATTTACCTTCTTCTCTAAATTTCTTCAGCTGTTCTTCCAGTTCTTTCTCAATACGTTCGATTGCAATCTGCATCTTTTCTTCACGTGTAACGAAGTGACTGGCTGGGAATAATGTGAAATGCTCACGTTCCTTAAGTACTTCTCCTGTTAAGTAGTTAATTTCGCGAATTCGTTCAATCTCATCTCCAAAGAATTCAACACGTACACATTGCTCGTCACGAGAAGCCGGAAAGATTTCGACGACATCTCCACGCACACGGAATGTACCACGTTTAAAATCGATGTCATTTCGTGCATACTGAATATCAATTAATTTACGTAATAATTGATTGCGTTCAACCTCCATCCCTACACGCATACTTACAACCATATCTTTATATTCTTCGGGATTTCCTAAACCATAGATGCAACTTACTGAAGCGATGATAATCACATCATCACGTTCAAATAAAGCACTTGTTGCCGAATGTCGTAATTTATCAATCTCGTCGTTAATCGATGCATCTTTCTCGATAAAAGTATCTGTAGACGGAACATACGCTTCAGGTTGGTAATAATCATAATAACTCACGAAATATTCAACACGATTATCAGGGAAAAATTCTTTAAACTCACTATATAATTGACCTGCTAAAGTCTTATTGTGAGCCATAATTAACGTTGGTTTACCAACCTCTTTAATAACATTACTCATTGTAAACGTCTTACCTGTACCTGTCGCACCAAGTAGAGTCTGATGACGTTTACCTTCTTTAATACCTTCTACTATTTTTTTAATCGCTTCTGGCTGGTCGCCAGCAGGCTTATAATCTGATTTAATAACAAACGGATGATGTTCCATATGCGCCCTCCTTATCGATAATATTTTACCAAAAAAAAAATAAAAAATACAAACATTTGTTCGCACGATATATTACACTAACTTTATCATAAAAAAGAAAACAGCTCAGAACATAAAATGTTTGAACTGTTAGTCATTTCCTTTATCTAATTTATAAAAGTCAACAATTAAATAACCAATAATCAGACTCATCGTATCTAAAAATACGATCATCTGTGCATGAAAAAAACCTTTATATACTGATACGCCAATCACAATAGTAGATAATATCAAACCCGTATATTTATTTCTGACAATCATACTAAATATAACGACCATCAGTGCTGGTAATAACGACGCCAACCAATACCATATCGTCATAGATCCGACTCTTTTACTTCTAAAATTGAAACCGTTAATTCTTTTAATTCTGAACGTGGAATAAATTTTTCCTGTAACATTTCCGGTAGTATATTTTCAAGGAAATCCTGTACGCAATGTAAGTGGTCAAATTGTATAATTGTGCGTAAGCTCTTTTCATATATTTCAAAGAATAGAGGTTCTGGATTTCTTTTCTGTATCTCTCCAAAAGACTCATATAGTAAATCAATTTTATCAGCCACTGAAAGGATTTGACCTTCTATCGTTTCATCTTTTCCTTCTTTTAATCGTTCATGATAAATCGCACGATAGCTTTCCGGAAATTCAGAGTCTATAAAACGTGCAATCATTTGTTCTTCCACATCACTGAATAATTGCTTAAGCTCTTTAGAAGCATACTTAACAGGTGTTTTAATATCTCCTGTAAAAATTTCAGGATAATCATGGTTGAGCGCTTTTTCATAGACATTTTTCCAGTTGATCTCAGTGCCATGATATTCTTCAACTGTAGCAAGATACTGAGCAATTTTTGTAACTTTAAAAGAGTGACTTGCTACATTATGCTCTTGATATTTGAACTTACCTGGACAGCGTATAAGCTTTTCTAAGTCAGATAAACTTTTAAAATATTGATGTACACCCACTACAATCACTCCTCATTATTTTAAATTTGCTATTATTTTTTCTAACTTATTTCTATTGAGTTCACCGATATACGTTTTTAATACTTTACCTTTTCTATCTACAAAAATTGTTGTAGGTATATTGTTAATCTTATATTGTTTCATCTGTGTTTCATCTAAAACTAACATTGGATATTTCGCTTTATAATGCATTATAAACGCATCTCGCTTTTTCTTTTTGTCCGAAACATTCATACCGATTAATCCTACATGATTAGGCTTTTCGCTATCAAAAGCAACAAGCTCGGGCATCTCATCATTACATGGACCACACCATGATGCCCAGAAATTAATGATGTTAATATCATGTTTTAATTCATCTCTCAATATTAATTTATTTGACATTAGATCACTTACCGTAACATTACTAATATTTTGATTGTTTATAGGATGATCATGGGTTGTAACGTGCTTTCCATCATCTGAAGCTGTATTAAACTGAGTTGCTTGATAGATACTATATCCCACTAAACTTAAAAATATAAAAAGAAGTATTGCCGTCATTAAATGTTTCATCTTTCCACCTCAATATTTATTATGTCTATCATATCGTAATTAGGAATAAGTTTAAACCTATGTCAACTTAAAAACAAAAAAGAAGGTGAACTATTTTATGTTCACCTTCTTTTTTGTTTTTAATAAATATATTGATAGTTTCCTTTTTGATATTTAGAAATCACACGATAAGTCTTAACACCTTGACGAGGATAATTCATTTCTGAAACTAGAATTGATCCATTGCCATATGTTCTTTCAACTACTGCAACATGACCATAATATCCACCTTGAGATACTAATACCGCGCCTTTAATCGGTGATCTTCTAACTTTATATCCTGCATAACGTGCTTTATATGACCAGTTTGCCGCATTTCCCCAATACTTACCAACCGGTCTTCCTAATTGTGCACGACGTTGGTATGCATAATATGCGCAACTTCCCCAGTAATAAGGATTAGAATATCCATAAGAACCAGCCTCAGCTGTTTTAACTTGTGATTGTGGCATAACTTCAGTAAGCTCGGCAGTAGTCAATAACATCATAGTAGTAATAAATGATAAAACGATTTTTTTCATGATTTCATTTTCCTCCGAATAATATATTTATGTATAAATAATGATTTATTTATCAACAGAAATTATATTACCATAAAGAATGTATCAAGAATTCAATGTTACTGATATGTAATACAAGTGTCATGACCCACGTCATTTTTTGCATCATTATTACAAAAGTATGTTCAGTTTGTAATACAATAGTAGATTTATGCTCTAAATATTACTTCTCTCATTAAGATTTCAAATTTTCAAATTATTATATATATTTTATTTATAAGACAAAAATGGAATATTGAAAAAAACTAAAAAATAAAAACGCATGACATAATAGACATGCGTTTCTATTAAATTCTAAGTTAATAACGATAATATCCTGTAATCGTTCCACTAATGTAATTTACTGCTCGCTGGCCTACCCCAGCTTTTGGATTCAATGCATCAACCATCTGGCCATTGCCAATGTAAACACCGACATGACTTCCATTATTAAAAAATACAAGGTCTCCCGGCTGTGGCTGTAGAACTCTTGTACCGACTGCCATCTGTTCATAAGTTGTTCGTGGAATTGATTTACCTAAAGCCTTTAAGACCTGTTGCGCAAATGCAGAACAATCTACAGCACTATTACTGTTGGCACCATAAACATATGATTTACCTTCAGCAATGCGATGGGCTATTTGTGCAACTTCACCTTCTATCATATTTAATGATGATTTTTGAGTTTTTTTATCCAGAAGCGTATTTAATTGTGTATTGTCTTCAGTTAATAATAAATTATTTTCTTCTGATATAATATTCGATGAATCATTTAATGACGGATTATGTTGAGTATAATATTCGGTTTCAATATTTTGAGCATTCGATTCAGATGAGTTATTATCATCTACAGAAACTTGTATTTCATTACTATCAATTTCTTCATTAATATCAGTTTCTTCATTAATATCAGTTTCTTCGTTGTTTATAGATTCTTTTAATTCTTTTTGATCAATTTCATCAAGTATTCTTGCTGAATCCGGTGAAAGCGCTGGCGTTACATGATGATTTTTACGTTTTTTTTCTTTATATTTACGATAAGCATCTTCGGAAACAATAAGTTTTTTACCTATTGTCAACTCATTTGAAGATAATCTGTTCCAGAATCTAACTTCAAATGGTGTAATCTTAAATTTCTTCGCTATACTTTGAACTGTATCATCTTTTGTCACTTTATAATAATCTGATGATATCTTTATTTTCTGTCCTGGAATAAGCTGAGCTTCATTCAAATTGTTTAAATGCTTTAATTCATTGACACTTGAACCATTTTCTTTTGCAATCGTATAAAGTGTATCACCTTGCTTCACATGATAATTACTTGCTTGAGCCTGTGAAGCAACTGTAATAATTGTTGTTAATCCAACAATCGATAAAACTATTCTTTTCATATTGTACAAATGCCCTCCTGTAAGCCCACGTGATTACTTAAAAATAATATAGCATATGTTAATCTATTATCAGGCATTTGTTACGTACTTGTAATATTATCTTTAAGTTTTCAATAAAATTTTATTATTTTTGTTTCGCTAAATATTTCGCTATATTTTCTGCATCTTTACCTTCAACTAAATTTTTAGGCATCGATCCTTTACCATTCTTTATAATTTCTAAAATTTCCTGTTCAGAATATTTTCCTCCGACCTTTGTTAAGTTCGGTCCGCTTCCACCTTCTAAATCTTTACCATGACAACCAATACAAGAACTATTTGCAAATGCTTCTCTACCTGGATCATTTGATGTTGTTTTATCTGTTGTTTTTTCTTCTTCTCCATTTCCACATGCCCCGAGTACTAATGCTGAAAGTGCAAGTCCTGTAAATAATTTTTTCATGATATTACCCCCATATTTTATGTTACTTTAATTATACCCCAAAAAGAGATAGTGACAAATTATTGTCTCTATCTCTTTTTGCATTGATACTTTTTTAACTTTTTAAATGCCTATAATTGACTTTTTAAATAAGCATCAATAAATAAATCAAGATCGCCATCCATTACCGCTCCAGTATTGCCAGTTTCAGCATTTGTTCTATGATCTTTCACCATTGAATATGGATGGAATACATATGAACGAATCTGTGAACCCCAGCCAATTTCTTTTTGTTCGCCACGAATAGCAGCGAGCTCAGCTTCTTGTTCTTCAATCTTGCGCTGATATAATTTCGCTTTTAACATTTTCATCGCCTGGTCTCTATTCTTAATTTGAGAACGTTCATTCTGACAAGTTACAACGATTCCAGTTGGGATATGTGTGATTCGAACAGCAGAGTCTGTAGTATTAATGTGCTGTCCACCTGCGCCACTTGCACGATACGTATCGACTTTAATATCTTCTGCCCTAACCTCAATTTCAATATTCTCATTATTTAGTTCCGGTGTTACATCGCATGATACAAATGATGTATGGCGTCTTCCAGAAGAATCAAATGGAGAGATACGAACTAATCGATGAACACCTTTTTCAGCTTTTAAATAACCATAAGCATTATGGCCTTTAATTAAGATTGTGACACTCTTTATTCCAGCCTCATCCCCCGGTAAATAATCAAGCGTTTCCACTTTAAATCCACGTTTATCTGCAAATCGCTGATACATACGTAAGAGCATTTCTCCCCAGTCTTGTGATTCTGTTCCACCAGCACCTGGATGTAACTCTAAAATCGCATTATTTGCATCGAACTCACCGTTCAGTAGCATTTTTAGTTCAAAATCATTTGTGTCATCAGTTAAACTTTGAAGTTGCTGAATCAGCTCTGCTTCACTTTCTTTATCTGATTCTTCCTTCAACATTTCTATTAATACTTCAATGTTTTCATACTTTTCTTCTAATGCATTAAATCCGTTTACAACTTCTTTTAATGCATTATTTTTATTGATAATCTCCTGTGCCTTATCCCCATCATTCCAGAAATCCGGGTCAGCCATCATTTCTTCAAATTCCTGAATGTTCGTCTCTTTTTCTTCTAAGTCAAAGAGACCCCCTAAAGCTATCTATTTTCTCTTTAATATCATTTAAAGCATTGTTAATTTCAAATTGTTCCATTCAGATTACTCTCTTCCGTGACAGTTTTTATACTTTTTACCGCTACCACATGGGCATGGATCGTTACGACCAATATCTGGCTCAGTTTTTGTTTTAGGTTGTTTTTTCACTTTTTCTTTTCCGTCGTTTGCAACCATTGCTTGTCCTACTGCAACTTGTTCACGTTCAACATGTTCATCTTTTTCGACGATAGATTTTAATACATATTTACTCACATCGTCTTCAATATTTTCAAGCATTGCATCAAACATCGTTAATCCTTCATTTTGATATTCACGTAAAGGGTTAATTTGTCCATAACTTCTTAAATGGATACCTGTACGTAACTGATCCATTGTATCGATATGATCAGTCCATTTCATATCAATTGTACGAAGCAGAATCATACGTTCAAATTCTAAGAATTGTTCGCCTAATTCATCTTGTTGATGTAATAACTGTTTCTCAACAGCTTTCATAACGATTTCATATATTTCATCATTATCTCGTCGATTAATATCATCAATATGAAGTGCACCTTCAGTTAAATACATATCTTCCACATAATTAATAAATGTTTCGTAGTCATGCGTATCTTCTTCGCCAGCAAAATGGAAGTCCACTGCACGACGTACAGATTGTTCAATCATACTATGTACCATCGTCGAACAATCTTCTGTTTCTAAGATTTCATTACGTTCTTCGTAAATAATTTCACGTTGTTTACGTAATACATCATCATATTCTAATACACGTTTACGACTATCATAGTTATTACCTTCAACACGTTTTTGTGCAGATTCAACTGCTCTTGATACCATTTTAGATTCAATCGGTGCTTCATCATTCATACCTAACTTTGTCATCATTGACTGCATACGTTCTGATCCGAAACGCACCATCAGTTCATCCTGAAGTGAAAGGTAGAATCTAGAGAAACCTGGATCACCTTGACGTCCAGAACGACCACGTAACTGATCATCGATACGACGTGATTCATGACGTTCAGTACCAATAACTGCTAATCCACCTAATTCCTTTACACCTTCACCTAATTTTATATCGGTACCACGACCAGCCATATTGGTAGCAATCGTTACAGCACCTTTTTCACCTGCATATTGAACAATTTCAGCTTCTCGTTCATGGTTTTTAGCATTTAATACATTATGTCGAATACCACGTTTCTTAAGTAAATCAGAAATATATTCACTCGTCTCAACTGCAACAGTACCAAGTAACACTGGTTGTCCTTTTTTATGACGTTCAATTACTTCATCGACTACAGCATGGAACTTTCCTTTTTCAGAAGCAAAGATTAAATCAGCTGCATCTACACGGGCAATCGGTTTATTTGTCGGAATTTGTGTTACCGCCATATTATAGATATTCATCAATTCTTCTTCTTCTGTTTTCGCCGTACCTGTCATACCAGACAGTTTATTATACATACGGAAGAAGTTCTGGAATGTAATTGAGGCCATTGTTTTTGATTCGTTTTGAATTTCAACTGCTTCTTTCGCTTCAATTGCCTGATGTACCCCGTCAGAGAAACGTCGACCAGGCATCGTACGACCAGTAAACTGATCGACGATAACAATCTCACCATCCTGTACAACATAATCTACATCTTTCAGCATTGAACGGTTCGCTTTTAAAGCGATATTAATATGATGCATTAAGTTAACGTTCTTAACATCATAAAGGTTATCTACTTTAAACATTTTCTCTGCTTTATCAATACCCTGCTCAGTAAGCTGAATACCTTTTGTCTTTTCATCATAGTTATAATCTTCTTCATCACGTAACATCTTGACAAAGACATTTGACTGAATATAAAGACTCGTTGATTTCTCAGCCTGACCAGAAATGATTAACGGCGTACGTGCTTCATCGATTAAGATTGAGTCAACCTCATCAATAATAGCGAAGTTTAAAGGACGCATAACACGTTCTTCTTTGTAAGTTACCATATTGTCACGTAAGTAATCGAATCCTAATTCATTATTCGTACTATATGTAATATCTGCATTATATGCAGCACGTTTTTCTTCAGTAGATAAGTGATTTAAGTTAACACCAACAGATAGACCTAAGAAATTATATAACTGAGACATTTCTTCTGCTTGTGTACTTGATAAGTATTCGTTGACAGTCACAACGTGTACGCCACGTCCTGTTAATGCATTTAAATAAACTGGCATTGTAGCAGTTAATGTTTTACCTTCACCAGTTCTCATTTCAGCAATATCTCCACGATGTATTGCAGTACCACCCATAATTTGAACTTTAAATGGACGCATACCTAAAACACGTGTTGAAGCTTCACGTACAATCGCATAAGCTTCAGGTAAAATATCATCTAAATATTTTTCTTGCTTTCTATAATCTTCAATCTCTTTTAAATCAGCTTGAAATTTCAGTGTTCTATTTTTAAGGTCTTCATCAGTTAATGAAGCAATTTCCTCTGCAAATGATTCTACTTGTTCAGCAATTTTAGTTAACGTTTTAAGTTCCCTTTTATTGCCGTCTAACATCTTTTTAATGAATCCCATTGTGTTCTCTCCTTTTAATACGTATACATACGTCTTCAACTAATAATAATAGCACTTATCATGATTTTATAAAAATATTTCGTATATTTTTTCCTGTTAATATAATCCATAAAAATTAAATATAAATAAATGATATATAGTTATAGCGAGAAAAAAACTGAAGCGAAAAATCGCTTCAGTTTGATATAATACTTTAATTTAATTATTGGTTAACTGTTGTTTCGATAAGGCCATATTTACCATCTCTTCGTTTGTAGACGATATTTGTATCGTTTGTTTCGGCATCATTAAAGATGTAGAAATCATGTCCTAAAAGATTCATTTGTAAAACCGCTTCTTCAGCATCCATCGGTTTTAAGTTAAACTGTTTAGAACGGATGATTTCAATTGCATCCTCTTTTTCAGCAGTTACTTCTTCAACTTCCGGTAAACTTGGGAAAACTTCTTTTTCAACACCTTTTTCACGGAATTTACGATTTACTTTTGTTTTGTGTTTGCGTACTTGACGTTCTAATTTTTCAACGATTAGGTCAACAGCTGCATATAAATCATCGTGACGCTCTTCGGCACGTAATGTAACATTTTTAAGAGGAATTGTTACCTCAACTTTAGATTTACCATCTTGATAAGTTTTAATCTTTACGTGTGCATTCGCATCCGGCACGTTTGTAAAGTATCTTTCAAGTTTGCTTAATTTCTCTTCGATGTAATTTCTGATCGCGTCTGTTACTGAGATATTATCTCCATGGATTTCATATCTAATCATAATGAATCGCTCCTTTGAAACTATTCTTGTTGTTTCTTCCTACTTATATTTTACCAAATATTCAGACTCTTGCAAACGCTAGCACTTTGATTTCACAATGTTTATAGGGTAAAAATACACTATGTGCATGACTGATTGTCAAACCTGTGGTATAAATATCATCAACTAATAAGATTCGTGAATTATCTTTAATAGGATAATTTAATCGAAAAGGATTTTTTTGAAGCATTCGTTCAGTTTTACTAAGATTCATTTGTTTCTCACGAAATTCTGTCTCAATAATCTGATGATATGGTACTTTAACGTATTTCATAATTTCTGTTATATGATTGAATCCTCTCACCTTTAGACGTTCTTCTGATATAGGTAGTGGGATAATATAATCAAACTGTCTGAAATATCTTCGATTAAATTTGGTATTTATACACTGTGCAAATGCTTGTGCGAGAAGAATATCTCCGTTCGATTTATACTGATGTATAAGATTCGCTACCATTTCATTATAATCACACACATAGTCGACTACATTTACAAATCCAAAATGCTTCTCAATAAACATACAGTCCAGACAGTTATCTTCTCCTTCTTCAAGCTTTTTTTTGCATATTGGACAACGTTTACATTCCTTTATCATTAACATTTTTTCCATACAGCTTTGACAGACAACATTAAGCTCCGAAAATAGATTGTCAATCGTTAACGGATTGGTTATTATTTGATGACAAATAATACATTGATTATGATACATGAGCACCCCTCTTATTCATTTGTCTTATATCTCTAACTGCTGCTATCATCGATAAACTAATGCCATCATGAAAGAAGATGACTTCTCCATTACGTTCATCACCTTTTCTATCTACCCTACCTGCAATTTGAATTAAACTGTCACTTCGAAATAGATGACTATTCATAACCCACACACTTAATCCATGCATCGTAAACCCTCGTTCCAGTATCGTCGTCGTAAAAACAAATTGATAGCTTGCATTTCTAATCGCTTCAATTTTCTCGTGACGTTCATCATCACCTGAATATACACACACAGTCTTTGTTTGTATATTTTTATTTAAAGAACGAAAAGTCTGTTCCATTAATCGTATATCATGGAAGAAGATTAAGATGATTTCACCTGTTTCCACATTTCTTAACATGTAATCTAATTTTTTGCGTACTGATCCATGACTTAAATATTTAAACTGTGGTATAGGTAATGGTCTTTTGTGATGTCTCAACGGTAAATACACAATATTTCCTTTACAAGCGCGAATAATATTTTTTGGAGGTGTCGCTGATAAATACACAAATATACCCTTTGGCGTTAATGCTCTTTCTAATAATTTCATCAATCTAGGATCATGTTGTGCTGGAAATGCATCAATTTCATCAACTATAATCAAATCGAAGTGTGATGTAAAATACATTAACTGATGAATCGTACTGATAATAAGGTATGGCTGTATCATTTCAGAATGTCCCGCATAAAGCGTACTGATATTCTCCGTCTTTAAATACATGCTAAGTCGTAACGATAATTCTTTTACAACATCTGTACGCGGAGAAACAACAGCAACATTTCCTCCTTCCCCTCTAACTTTCACTATACCTTCAAGTATCATCTCAGTTTTACCAGCACCGGTTACTGCATATAACAAACAAGATTTCTGAAGTGTTATTTGTTCTTTAATAAATTGAGAAGCATTTCGCTGCTGTTCAGTGAGCTTAAACGGTAAATCAATCTTTATTTGTTCAATATTTTGTGGTGGTTCGTAATGATGAATAAATAGCTTGGAATTTATATTTTGTGAGATACAGTTTCTACAGTAATATAATTTTTCATTAAAACCTTGATGAAAATAATGATGGAATAATTTTTTATTTTCATTCAAACAAAAATTACACTTTATATTTCTTTCTATTTCAATTGCCGGAATCTCTGACTTCTGTTCTGAAACAAATATTCTCATTATTTCCTCCATAAAAAAAAGCACACAAATAAATGTGTGCCGGTAATATAAAATATAAGACGATAATGTTATAAAATATTAAACTTTTGATTCGTAAATCCGAGACCGATCGACTTTTCACCAAGATGTGTACCTATGACAGGGCCAAAATAACTTTTAATAAAATCTACATGTGGAAATTCTGCTTTTAAATCGGCGATTATTGCATCTGCTTCTTCTTCAGCATTGGCGTGAATTAATACAGCCGTTACATGTTCGTAATCTTTAATTTCCTGTGCAAACAAATCTTTAATCTGCTTAAGTGCTTTCTTTTTTGTACGCACTTTGTCAAATGGTACAATTTTAGTATCTTCAAAATGAAGTATCGGCTTAACTTGTAGCATACTGCCTATCAATGCCTGAGCACCTGTAAGTCGCCCACCTTTATGCAAATTTTTTAAATCATCAACAATAAAATATGCATTTGTATGTTGCTTCATTACTTCTAATTCATCAATAATCGCTTCAGGACTAAGTTTATCTTTAAGTTCTGATGCACGTAGAACATAAAAGCCCATTGCCATCGCTGCAATTTCTGAATCAAACGCATGAAGATTAATACCATCGACCATCGATCCAGCTGTTATGGCATTTTGATAAGTACCACTTATACCACTAGATAGATGTATTGCAATACAATCGGTAAAACCTTCTGCTTTCAATTCCTCTAAAAGAGCGACATACGCACCTGTTGTCGGTTGACTTGTCGTTGGCAATTCTTTTTCAGTACGCATTCTTTCATAGAAAGTTTGCGCATCATACTTTTCTTCTAAATATATTTCATCCTTAAAGATAACATTCAATGAAATGATACGAATATCCTCTGACTTTAGGATAGATTTAGGAATATATGCAGTTGAATCTGTAATAATAGCTGTTTTCATAAAATACCTCCGTCCCAATACATCCCAATATATATTTTATACCGTTTATTACTAAAAATAAAGTAATACAAATAGTATAATAATATTTTGATGACTCTGTTAAAATGATATTACAAATAATTCAACAGTTATGAGGGATAATATGCAAAATTATATCACGATTAAAAAAGAGATCGTAAATGAAGAGATTATTAATAAATCACGTTTTATCACCTATCTTTATAAGATTGAAAATGAAGATGAAGCGAAAGAAAAAATTGCAGAAATCAAGAAAAAACATAAAGACGCTAATCACAATTGTTCAGCTTATACGATTGGCGATCAGCACCAGATCCAGAAGGCAAGTGATGATGGTGAACCGAGCGGAACAGCAGGCGTTCCGATGCTTGAAGCATTAAAGAAAAATGATGTACATAATACACTAGCTATAGTCACCCGTTATTTTGGAGGTGTTAAATTAGGTACAGGCGGGCTTATTCGTGCTTATCAAGGTGGTGTCGTTGAAGGCATAAAAGTTGCCGGAAAAGTGATTATAAAGAACGGCTTAAAGTATCACGTTATTCTGAGTTATGAGAATACCGGTAAATTTGAGCATCAAATAGCAAGCGAGCCATATGTTATTCTCGATACGATCTATACCGATAAAGTTACTTATGTTGTGCAGATCACAGCTGAGGATAAAGAACAGTTTGAGCAGTTCATTATTGAAACAACACAAGGTTCAGCAAATTTCTCTATTGAAGAAGAAATCATGCTCCCATTTGATCTATAAATCAACAAAGAAAAGAGGAACAATAAAATTTGTTCCTCTTTTCTTTTTATAAATTTTTTGATTTACTAATTATTACTTATCATTTTAGTAATCGACGAATTGTCTTTACCATCGGTTTATGATCATCATCGATTAAACCAGTAAGTTCTACGATTAATTCAATCGTTATAATAATAAGTGTAACAATTAAAATTGCTCCAATTCGGGTAGAAAGATAGAGAATTATTGATGCTATACTAAACAATATGGCAATTGAATAAATTAAAATGACCGTTTGAGCATGTGTATAGCCTAAGCCGAGCAATTTATGATGTAAATGAGATTTATCTGCCTGCATAATGGGTTTACCTTGACGATATCTTCTTATCATAGCAAAACTCATATCAATAAATGGAACCGCTAATATAATAATCGGAAAGAACAGAGAGATTAAAGTAATGTTCTTAAACCCAAGTAAACTTAATACACCTATTATGAATCCTAGCATTAACGCGCCATTGTCCCCCAGAAAAATCTTTGCTGGATAAAAATTATATCTTAAAAATCCTATTAATGAACCTATTAATACACTGCATATCATCATAATAAAAATATTTTGTTGTAGTATCGCAATAAAACCTATCGTTCCTAAAGCAATCATCGACACGCCCGCAGCAAGACCGTCTAATCCATCGACTAAATTGATTGCATTTGTAACAGCTACGATCCAGAGAATCGTCATCGGTATACTTAAATATCCGAATTCTATAACGACACCAAAAGGTAATGTTATGAGATCGAGCGTAATTCCATGCAAAACAACGATTAGCGCAACACCTATTTGACCAATTAATTTAACAATCGCTGATAAATCAAACAAATCATCAATGATGCCAAGGATATTAATCAATACTGCACCAATAATAATTGGTTTAATTTCAGGTTCAACAGGATGTCCTATCCAGATTCCAATAAGAAAAGAAATTAGAATGACTACGCCACCCAATACTGAAACTGGCTTTGTATGTACTTTACGAAAATTAGGCTTATCTAGTGCACCAACAACATGTGAAAATTTGATAATAACCGGTGTCAGAATAAACGAAATTATAATTGTTATCATTATTAATTTTAATGTAAACATAAGCCACCTCAAGCTCTTCATTCTTTTTTACTATAGCACATTATACGAATGTCGCCTATCAAATTATATGTAATAAATATGAAACAATATATGTTTAAGTTGAACATTTGTTTGACGAATACTTAAATTTGTTACATAATAATACGGTTAAAAGAAAATATCTTCAATATAATGAAGGAGTTTTATTATGAGTTCTCGCGCACGAGTTAGAACACAAAGAAAACTATTTTTTATACTTGCCTCACTATTTATGGTTTGTATATTTATATTTGCATTACTTTTTATATATGTTTTTTTTCAGTTAAAACATACAACGGATACTCTGCAAGATCCTAAGTACTCTCGTACATCATCTGAATTACGTAACGCTAATATTGACTTAAATTCTGGTCAGCCTATTTCAATTGCTTTATTTGGTCTTGACTCGGATGCCGGTAGAGCTTTTCGTCAAGAAGGCAAGCGATCAGATACAATGATACTAGCAACGGTTAATCCATCTAAACAGCTTACGACAATTATAAGTATACCAAGAGATACGAAAGCAGATATTGTCGGGCATGGTACTGAAGAAAAAATAAATCACGCTTATGCTTATGGCGGTCCTAAAATGGCGATTGATTCAATTGAAAAATACTTTAATATGCCAATTGATTATTATGCAACTGTCGATATGGATGATTTTGTATTTATAATCGATAATATCGGAGGGATAGATGTAACAAGTCCACATACCTTCAAATTTGCTGAGTATGACTTTAAGGCCGACAAGAAATATCACCTCAATGGAAAAGATGCATTAGCTTTTGCACGTAGCCGAAAAGAAGCGGGTGCAATGGGAGACGAAGGACGTCAAGTACGTCAGCAGATTATCGTAAAAGCGGTTACTGATAAATTACTTAGCATAGAGTCCGTACCCAAATTCAATCAAATATTAAAGACGATTTCTGCTAGTGTTACAACAAATATAGCCTTTCAGGACATCAATAAATTAAGAAGACATTATCCCTCTGCAATCGGTACAATTAAGAAGTTGCAATTAAACGGCGAAAATAAAATTGATTCAGATGGTCTATGGTATTTCATCCCTAATGAAGCTTCTAAAGAAGATGTCAAATAGCAGGTGAAAGATAATCTCGGGATTAATCTTCAAAAATGTGTAAAGCAATGATCACACTGCTTTACTATTTTTTTGACAAAAAGGAGTAAAGATATGAATAAAACAGTGCTTATTGATATTTTATATACAGTAATAGGTTCAATCATCGTTGGTATTAGTTATAATTTATTTTTACTACCTGGTCAAATTGCAGCTGGTGGTATTTCAGGTCTGAGTACCATTTTAAATAAAATGATAGGATCAGATCCTGCGATGATTCAATTTATATTTAATATCCCTATATTCATTATCGGTTGGTTTACATTAGGAAAATCATTCAGTTTAAAGACTGTTATCGCAACATTTGTTGTGCCACTCACAATATTTTTAACCGCTAGTCTTGTCGAAAAAGGAACAACAGATGCATTATTAGCATCGCTTTATGGCGGCATCGTGCTAGGTATTGGTTTAGGGCTCGTTTATCGTGGTAATGGTTCCACTGGTGGAACAGCTACGCTTGCTCAAATCGTAAAAAAATATACAGATTTATCAAGCGGTTTTTGTCAATTAATCGTTGATGCCTTTGTGGTTATCCTAAGTGCATTTGTATTTAATTTTGAGCTTGCTTTATATGCACTAATTTCAATATATGTTACAAGTAAAGTTATCGATATCGTACAGTTACACGCTGGTGATAATAAACTCGTATTTATCATTACAACTAAAGAACAGAAGATCATCAATCTCATACATGAACATGTTGAGCGCGGCGTTACAAGCGTTAATGCATTTGGTGGATATAATCGTGAAGGAAAAAGTTTATTATTTTCTGTAATGGAACAAAAAGAAGCAATCTATTTCAAACAGATCATTACTCGTGAAGAACCAGATTCATTTGTCATTTTCATCAATACGTCCGAAATAATTGGCAGAGGTTTTTCTAAGGCAAAAATTTATCGCAGTAAGTAAGGAGGGATTTTATGATTGAAGCTATTATTTTTAATGCTGCTGTCACTGTGAGTGGTATCTATCTGTTTCATAGACTTCAATTTTTTGAAGAGAAAGAAATCGTATTCTCAAAAAATTATATTACGTTACTCATGACACTCATTTCATTTTTACTAATGACATACCCGATTACGTATCATTCGATCTCGTTCCATTTGGCTTTTATTCCACTTTTATTTCTTGGCCGATATACTAATTTTTTCTATACAATATTTAGTGCCATTATATTAGTGCTTGCAGAAATTTATATTTTTAATGAACCACCAGCCGAAACATTCGATCTATTGATTATTGCATCACTCGCCAGTATGATTGGTCCTTTTATTAAACAAAGTGACTTTAATGCAATTCAGTGGTTAACATTGATGAGTATTCTTATCACGGGTATATACAATTTTTATAATAATACCTTTAATGGTTTAGAAATAATTCTGCTCGCTATTTCCAGTTTTATTTTATCTTTAACGTCAAGTATGATGTTCGTAGATATATGGCGCATATACAAAGTGATTCAGCGCTATGAGAAAGAAGATGAAATTGATCATCTAACAGGATTAGGAAATGTTCGGGAGTTTGATCGATACCTTAATGCTGTAAGTAAGAATGCTTCAGAATTGAAACAATCGTTATCTTTATTACTTATAGATATCGATGATTTTAAAGAAGTCAATGATCGTTTTGGACATGATGCAGGCGATGCTGTATTAAAGCAAATGGCACAGGTTATAAAAAACTATGTTCCGACTGATTCTAAAACATTCAGAAATGCCGGGGAAGAATTTAGCGTCATCTTTACCAATCACTCACTTGATGATACTGTAAAAATAGCTGAAAGTATTCGACTTGGAGTAATGAATGCAACATTTCATCTACCGAACAAGGAAGTAATTAACTTATCAGTCACTATCGGAATTGGTTATATCACAAATGAAGAAGTTAAGACCCACCGTAAAATATATAAAGAAGCAGATGAAATGTTACATGCTGCAAAGCATCAAGGACAAAATACTGTAATGTTTAATCCCATTATAAAATAACAGGAAGTATTCTTTCTGTTATTTTTTTATTAAGGAGGGCCATATGGTTTCTATTCAGTTATATGATGAAAAAAAAGTGAAAGATGTTGCAATGCTGGCCGGTAAAATATTATTGGAGTCAGGTGCAGAAACTTATCGTGTTGAAGATACGATGACACGTATTGCCTCGCATTATGGTTTACATAATACACATAGTTTCGTAACACCAACAGCAATTATATTTTCACTCAATGAAAAAAGTTCTACCCGATTATATCGTATTTCAAGTCGAACGACAGACCTTGAAAAAATATCAGAAGTTAATGATATTTCTCGCGCCATTACGAGTGGTAAAGTCACCCTTGAAGCAGCGAAACTCGCTTTAGATGAACTAGATAAAGCAGACTTACAATATCCCTTCTGGTTAAAAGTTTTGTCGAGCGCGCTTGTTTGTGCATTGTTCCTTTTAATGTTTAAAGGGCAACTTGCAGATGTTGTACCTGCTTTTATCGCTGGTGCGATTGGATATTTTGTCTGTGATTACTTTAGTAAAATATACAAAATTCAGTTTTTCGCTGAATATGCTGGTGCAATGGCAATTGCACTTTTCGGACTATTTTTTGTGAATTATATATATAATGGTGAATTTGATAAGATTATTATTTCAGCAGTAATGCCACTCGTACCAGGCGTTCCGATTACAAATGCAATTCGAGATATGATGGCAGGCCAATTATTAGCGGGTATTTCTAAAGGTGTAGAAGCTGCTTTAACTGCATTTGCCATTGGTGCAGGTGTAGCCACTATTCTTATAATATTTTAGGAGGATTAAATTTTGACTTTATTATTTCAAACAATCGTCAGTTTCTTTGCATCTGTATTTTTTGCAATTGTATTTAATGCTCCTCGTAAACTACTCATAGCTTGTGGCTTTGTTGGTGCAATTGGCTGGATGGTCTTTACGATTGCAGAATCTACTAAACTTACACTTGCTGTAGGGGTATTTTTAGGATCGCTTTCGCTTAGTTTATGCGCACATCTTTTCGCCAGATACTATAAACGTCCTGTTATTATCTTTAACGTTGCTGGTATTATTCCACTCGTACCAGGTGGCGTTGCCTATGATGCAACGAAAAATTTAATTATCTCGGATTTCAGCGAAGCATTAGCGAA
>CABFOD010000256.1_pt1 | contig 30439 bp, 27 predicted proteins | sample 3521941 | NCBI WGS metagenome assembly CABFOD01 (sample SAMEA5312449, study PRJEB27640) | indoor metagenome | biome: indoor environment; feature: uncontrolled; material: polymer tiles stone | place: Germany | collected 2014-07-07
TTGTGTTATTATCGTTTAAATATTATTGTTGATTTGCATAATGTACGAAATTGAATTTCTCGCCTGAAATGCCTAACTTTTGATAATAGGCATGCATGTAGTTTGCATTTGCGCGTGCCCATAATATATCTGTAGCATATTGACTGTCTCCTGGCGCAAATGGATTCCAGCGCATAGCATATAGTGTATTTTGATTTTCAGAAACAAATCCTTTTGAAATAAATTCAGCACCGCCGATAATCGCTTCATTTGGTGTATCCCAACCAACGTTTGCTGCATAATTCGCACCATATTTTACTGCATCTTTGTCATATGCTCCAACACCATACATATTATAGAAACGTTTGTTCTTATCTTCACCTTTAACTTTAACGCCTTTAGCTAATGTACTTGTACCTTCAGCTGTTTCTAAAAAGGCATGACTGATTAAATAGATTTCATTAATATTATATTTTAAGCTAGCTTGTCTAAAGGCTTCACCATGTCCTTCTAAAATACCTTTTCCTTGTAATAAAATATTAAGCTGATCTGCAGTGAGGTGTTGTGGTTCGTTTAGTACAAGAAATTGATACTTTTGTACAGAATCAATCATAGCCTCTTCTGGATTCATCGCATCTAGTATATCTTTACGATGTGCGTTCTTCCATTTGATACCGTTAGAGCTTTGAGGTTTTGGATGTAGTGACATCTGAATTTTTAAAGCATCTTTAATTGAGATTGGTAATTCGATATGGTTGATGCCTTCTCCTACAGGTCTTGGTTGAGCAGTGATATCTACTATTGTTTCATTTGGTTCAGCATCGATTGCTTTTTTATCTTCAGGTTTAACTTGAGGTTTAGCTTTCTGCTGGATAGGATTACGATTCAAGGGCTTTCGGCCAACATCATTCGTAATATTAATCCAACCTTTCATACCAGTCGGTAATGTCCCGTATATATATGTTGAAGCGTTAACACGTAAGGTCTTTTCTACATTAATCACTTCATTCTTACTGATTCTATCAATCACTTGTCTTGAACTGCCATTTGGCACTTCAAATAGTTTTGTAGAAGCGGCTTTAATCGTATATGTTTTCATTTTTGTAGGAACTATTTTCGTTGAACTGATTTTAAGATCGCTTGCTTTTACATAACCGATTGCATTGTTAATATCATCTGTAGTCTGAACGCGATAATATTTCTCACCGTTAATCGTATGTTGATCGTTAATATATAGCGTGTATTGTGCGAAATCACCCGCTACTTTTTTTGACATCGCTGTTTTATTTGTAATAATGATTGCATTTCCGTCTTTAATCTTACCGACTTTAAGACTATCAGCCTTAGCAATGTGAGGTAGTGTAAAAAGTGAAGCAGTCGCTAATGCTCCAATTGTAAGTGATTGATATAACTTCATTGTGTGCCTCCATTTATTTAATATCTATATTATTATACTCGATATTTGTCGTGAGTGAAATAAAACACTTTTAATTTAGCGATTAATTTTGAGAATATTATTATAAATAATCTTACTGATAATTTCAGGAGATTCCGGACAGTCATTTTGCAGCCAGAAGTATAAAATACCAAATTGTCCCCCGATTGTATAACTGACGAAATAATCAGGGTAGTTTAATGAAATTGTATTATTTAATACATTTAAATAATTTTCTCTCCAGTTACTTAATAATTTTTGTGTGAAGTTTTGAGCGGGATGAAGTGTAAGTAAGATTTTAAAGAATTGCTTATTTTCGAATATATACTGAAATGTTTCTTTTAAATATTTTTCGACAGATGGTCGTTTATCTTCTTCGTCTTTTAGATTATTTAGGTTATCAATCATGAAGTGTTCAATATTATGGATATGAAAATCGATCATACCGTCTAGCAAAGCATATTTATCTTCAAAATAAGCATAGAATGTTGAACGATTAATATTACTTTCTTCACAAATCATTTTTATTGTAATATCTCTAAATCGATGGTGTTCCATCAATTGAAGAAATGAATTTTCTATTAAAGTTTTTTTATCTGCCATTGTTTCACTCTTTCTATTAGATGATAACGTTACCAATATTTAATTGTAATCAAAATCCAACAATTAAACAAATATTGTTGGTTGAATGCAAGTTGAATCTGACTATAATAATGGTTATGCTAAAAAAATAAGGAGGAAATTATAATGAAAAAACTTGTATTAATTAATATTTTAACTTTAATCATTCTTGTTGCAGGAGGATTTGCGGCTTTTCATTTTTATAATGAAGCAACAAACTATGTAAAAACAGACAATGCTAAAGTGGATGGTACACAATTAGTAATTGCTAGTCCGACAGCAGGTAAACTAACAACATTAGACAAAACTGTAGGAGACAAAATTTCTAAAGATGACAAAATCGGTACTGTTGTAGGCATGGGTCAAGACGGAAAGCTATCAAAAACTGATATCACTATGCCTCAGGACGGAACAATCGTTAAAACGCAAGCCACTGAAAATGGGTTTGTAGGAGCAGGTACACCGATTGCTTACGCATATGACTTAAATGATTTATATGTAACAGCAAATATTAAAGAGACACAAATCGATGGTATTAAAGTTGGTCAAGACGTAGATGTTTATGTAGATGGTTACAAAGATACAGATTTAACAGGTCAAGTAAAAGAAATTGGTTTAGCAACAGCATCAAGTTTTTCTATGTTACCTTCTTCAAATGGTAATGCGAACTATACAAAAGTAACACAAGTAGTCCCTGTAAAAATTGAATTAGATAAAGATAAATCATTAGACATTATTCCAGGAATGAATGTAACTGTACGCATTCATAAAAACTAGGGAGGTTTTTGTATGACCTCAGGATATATTCTATATATATTATTTAGCTTACTTGTGTTTTGGGCTGTAAACAGATTTATGATGCGAAGAACGAAGAAAAAAGCTGATATAAAAACAACGACACCGTTAACAGAAAGCAAGATGGATACACCAAATAATACGGTAAAAAGTTCTACTTATACGGCAAAAACAACAAGTGAAACAGCACATGTTGCAAATACAGAATTAGATGTTAATAAACCTGTACATGAGCAAGTAAAACCACAAGGTGCACTTGTTGAATATGGTAAAGGTATAACGCTTGGTAAAGTTATTACTGCTTTAATGATCGGTATGTTTGTAGCAATACTTAACCAGACGCTTATTAATGTAGCATTACCGGTATTAATCAATGATTTTAGTATTTCAACATCTACAGCACAATGGTTAACAACAGGATTTATGCTCGTCAATGGTATTTTAGTACCGATTAGTGCATATATGATTCAGCGATTCACATATCGTCAGCTTTTCTTAACAGCGATGTTATTCTTTACGATCGGTTCAATTATTTGTGCCATTTCATTCAACTTCCCGTTAATGATGCTTGGACGTGTTATTCAGGCGGTTGGCGCAGGAATATTAATGCCGTTAGGAACAAACGTATTTATGACGTTATTCCCACCTGATAAACGTGGTGCTGCAATGGGTATGATGGGGATTGCAATGATATTAGCACCGGCGATTGGTCCAACGGTAACAGGTTGGGTCATTCAAAACTATCATTGGAATGTTATGTTCTATGGTATGAGTATTATCGGTATTATTTCCTTAATTATTGGTTTCTTCTGGTTTAAGATTTATCAACCGACTAAAGACGTTAAACTTGATATTCCCGGCGTAATATTCAGTACACTTGGATTTGGTAGTTTACTATATGGATTCTCTGAAGCAGGAAATAAAGGATGGGATTCAGGTATCGTTATTTCAACGATGGTTATTGGTATTATCTTCATCGTGTTATTTATCTATCGAGAAATGTCAATGAAGATTCCGATGATGGATTTACGCGTATTGAAATATAGTGGATTTTCATTCACATTACTCATCAATATTATTGTAACGATGAGTTTATTTGGAGGTATGCTTTTATTACCTGTTTACTTACAATCTATTCGTGGATTCTCACCACTTGATTCTGGATTGTTATTATTGCCTGGATCTCTTTTAATGGGTCTAATGGGACCAATATCAGGTAAATTACTTGATAAGATTGGTATTAAACCAATTGCGATTTTTGGTTTAGCAATTATGACCTATGCAACTTGGGAACTTACGAAGTTAAGTATGGATACAAGTTATGGACATATATTAAGTATCTATATTCTGCGTTCGTTTGGTATGAGCTTTATTATGATGCCGATAATGACAGCAGGGATGAATGCATTACCACTTCGAATGATACCTCATGGTAACGCAATCAGTAATACAATTCGTCAATTAGCTGGTTCTATTGGGACAGCGATCTTAGTTACCGTGATGACACAACAAACAACAGCACATATGGGTGATATTGCAAATCAATTAGATAAGACGAACCCTGCAATAGCTAATTCGATGACAGAAATTGGACAGCAAATAGGTAACAGTAATTTAGGCTCACAAGTTGTAATGGGACAGTTACAGAAGATGGCGACGATTAACGGAATTAATGATGCGTTCTGGGTTGCAACTGCATTAAGCCTTCTTGCATTTGTGCTTGCATTTTTCTTAAAAGGAAAAGATCATTACTCAACTGACGAAGTATAACTGAATATTTTTATAAACAAGGAGATAAAATGATTTATCATCCTTGTTTATTTTTATATAATGATTGGTAAGGAGTGGGTTGTATGAAAACCAAGTATATTGATAAACGCAGCTGGCGCCGTTTAATCAGAAAAGAATATCATGAAATTGCTGTCAAAGATGAACAGTTTGAAGGCATTATTGGGGAAATTATCATGGAGAAAGTAAAGTCACCGTTAGTGGTTAATATTATTGGAGAAGACATTGTCGTTGCAGATGATGGCTATCGCTGGCTACAAATATTACCCAAAGATAAACATTACAGTATAACAGTGATGTATAATCGTGAAAGTCAACCTATTCAATATTATATCGATATAAATGAAGCAAATTTTCCTGAACTTGGTCAGGCAAGAACGCATGATCTTTATTTAGATGTACTCGTATTACCTGATGGTCGTTATGAACTGGTCGATGAACAAGATGCTAAACGTGCATTGCGTAAGAAAGAGATTACGAAGGCACAGTATGATTTTGCGTATCAGACAGCAAATGAGATAATGCAGCATGTAAAGAACAACTTTGGCGATCTGGTAAAGTTGGCGGTCTATTGCAAAGAAAAAATAGAGAAATAAAATGTGCCTATCGAGGATGATAGGCATATTTTTTAGCTTGAAATATAATCTCCGCCATTGATGTGAATTGTTTGACCAGTAACATACGTAGAATCATTACTTGCTAAATACACATATGCCGGTGCGTTTTCACTCGGTTGACCACGACGTCCTAAGGCAGTTTCGTGGCCATGCTTTTCAACCTTCTCAGCAGGGAATGTTGCCGGAATGAGTGGTGTGTAGATAGGACCTGGAGCAACAGAGTTTACGCGAATACCATCTTCAGCAAGACTTTGCGATAATGAGCGCGTAAATGCAGTGATTGCACCTTTAGTCGCTGAATAATCAATTAAAGTCTTAGAACCGCGATAAGCAGTAACACTACTTGTGTTAATAATCGTATCACCTTTAGCAAGATGAGGAAGTGCTGCTTTTGATAAATACATCATACCAAATACATTTGTCGCAAATGTTTCCTGAATTTGATCTGCTGTAATATCTAAAAGACTATCTTGTGGGAATTGTACACCACCGTTATTAACTAATATATTAAGGCTGCCAAAGTCATTAACCACATTTTCAATCAATTGTTTACAATCATCTTCTGATTTTAAATCATGTTGATAAGCTTTTGCTTTTGCGCCGAGCTCTTCTAATCTCTTCACTGTATCATTAGCATCCGTTGATTCATCGAAATAACCGATTGCAACATTAGCACCTTCTTTAGCATACAGAATAGCGACAGAACGACCGATACCTGAGTCACCACCGGTAATCAGTGCAACTTTACCTTTTAATTTGCCACTTGCTTTATAATTCTCATCTTCAGCAATCGGCTTAGGATTCATGTCTTTCTCACTACCAGGTTGATGATCTTGAGTGTAACCTTTAATCTCTTTGTCGATCTTCTCGAATTTATCCATCAATAACGCCTCCTAAGTAAGTATGATTATATTATTCCCTGATTGAAAATTATGAAACGACGTGCAAAATTTGAATTGAAAATTAGATTAAGTTGGGTTAATATATATACAATTCAATAAGAATTTCTTCAGATGAGAAGAGTAACTTAATGACTTATGATAGAGAGCATGTGGCTGGTGGAAACATGTATAAGTTAAAAGTGAATGGGCTCATCATATGAATACTGGTTAACACATATACCAGTCGGAAACATGACCGTTACAACATGTGCGTTATGATAGTAGCGATTAGGTGGTATAGCGAGAGACTCGTCCTTATTTAGGGACGAGTCTCTTTTTTATAAAATAAATAGGAGTGATGATTATGAAAACGATACTTACTGGTATTAAACCAACTGGGGAGTTGCACTTAGGTAATTATTTAGGAGCCATTAAACCGGCTGTCGATTTATCTCAGGATACAGCAAATCGTTATGCGTATTTTATCGCAGATATACATGCTTTAAACAATGATCAGATTCGTAAAGAAGGTGCAATCAATACATTGTCGTATAAAATAGCAGCAGCATTTATTGCATTAGGTTTAGATACAGATAGATGTCTTTTCTATAAACAATCTGATATACCTCAAATTACTGAAATGACGTTTTATTTAATGAATGAAACATCTAAAGGTCTACTTAATCGTGCACATGCTTACAAAGCTAAAGTACAAGATAATATTGCAAACAATTTTGATCAAGATAAAAATGTAAATATGGGACTGTTTAATTATCCGGTATTAATGGCTTCAGATATATTAATAATGGATACTGATATTGTGCCAGTTGGTAAAGATCAAATACAGCATATTGAGATCACACGAGATATAGCACAAAGTATTAATCACCAATATGGCGATATTTTTAAATTACCGATTGCTCAAGTGGACGAAACGACAATGTTATTACCAGGAAATGATGGTCGTAAAATGAGTAAGAGTTATGGAAATACGATACCGCTATTTTCGACCGAAAAAGAATTATATAAAAACATTATGAAAATTAAAACGGACTCTATTCCATTAGGGGAACCAATCCCAACTGAAAACTCAGTAGTTTACACTTTATTTGAAGCATTTCTGGACAAAAGTGAAATGATTGACGTAAAGCGACAATTTGAATCGGGCGTTGGTTATGGAAATTTGAAGAAGAAATTATTTGAAGTGATTTATAACGAATTGATAGATAAACGTGAGAAATATTTCGAATTATTGGATGACTATAAATATATTGATACAATATTAGAGAAAAATAAAGTAATAGTGCGTGAACAAGCACAAAAGAAAGTTGATCAACTTAAAAATAAAATGTTGAATCATTGAAAATATATCAAACAAGTCCGATAAAAGTAATATATCGGACAAGAAATCCCCAAATAGCCTATTTATCAATCAAACAAGTCCGATAAAAGTAATATATCGGACAAGAAATCCCCAAATAGCCTATTTATCAATCAAACAAGTCCGATAAATGTAGGATATCGGACAAGATTCCATCGTGATATAAAGGAGAACAATACTATGTACGACGCACATATTCATCTAGATAAATATTCTGAATCTAGGCAGCAGCATATTCTTCAAAACGAAGCGATTGACGGTTTGATTGCTGTGGCCATGGATTATCAAGGTTCTCAAAAGTTACTCGATTTATCTCAGCACAAGCAAGTTAATGTCGCACTCGGATTCCATCCTGAACAACCGTTAAATTATACTGAAATTAAGGAAATATTATCTCTGATCGATAATCATCATAATCAATTAACTGCTATCGGTGAGGTAGGTTTACCTCAATATTTAAAACGAGAACAGCCAAAGTTAAATGTACGACCATATATAGAGGTACTCGAACAATTTATTATTAAAGCGAAACAATATCGCTTACCGATTGTACTGCATGCTGTTTATGATGATGCACTTGTAACACTAGACTTACTGCAAAAACATGCAATTGAAAAAGCGCACTTTCACTGGTTTAAAGCGAGTGATATTGTAATCAATCGATTATTAGCTACAGATTATATGGTGAGTGTTACACCTGATGTATTGTGGAATCCAAAGACACGTAAAGTTGTCACTTCTTTCCCGCTTGAAAGATTAATGGTTGAAACGGATGGTCCGTGGCCCCATGATGGTTTTGAGCCGCATCACATTCATGCTCAGTTATCTGCTATAATAGAAGAAATTGGACATATAAAATCAATCGATACTGAAACTGTTAACCAGACAATAAAAGACAATACGATTCGATTTTATAATCTTTAGAATTGAGGATTGTATATGAAAATTGATGATTACAGATTACTCGTTGCGCTTGCTGATGAAGAGACGTTACGTAAAGCTGCAGACACATTATATATATCACAGCCTGCGGTGAGTCAGCGTCTTAAATCCATTGAAACAGAGTGGGGTACTGAAATCTTTATACGTACGAAAAAGAAATTAATCGTTACAACAAATGGAGAAATGATTATTCAGCATGCCAGAAAGATGTTAAAAGAAGAAACGAACTTAAAAGAGATGATTCATTCATCAGATGGTGTGGTCAACGGTAAACTTTCAATAGGTGTATCTTCTTTAATTGGTCATACAATTTTACCGGTAGTTCTAGGAAGATTTGTAGAACGTTATCCGAATGTAAAAATACAGCTGCAAGTAGGTTCATCTGCACGCATTACAAACAATCGACATGACTTTCATGTGTCAGTAATACGTGGGAGCAAGATTATGAATTTACATAACGAGTTATTAATGAGTGAGAAGCATTACTTTATCTATCCAAAAAGTAAGGCACACGAACTTGATCAGTTGCCGATGATTGAATTTCAGGCAGATCCAATTTACCTAAAGGAAATTGAACATTGGTATACCGAGCAGTTTAATAAGGAATATGCACCACAAATAAAGACCGATCAAATTTCCACATGTAAATCATTGTTATTAAATGGTGTTGGTATGACCGTGTTGCCAGAAATCGTGATGAAAGATATTGACAATGACTTATTTGAAATCCAGTTGTTAGAAGTTGCTAACAACCCATTACTGCGTGAAACTTATCTTTGTTATGAAACGGATATGTTAAGTTTACCGCAAGTGAGTGCATATATTGAATTGATGAAAGAAGTAACTGCAGAATATCTTGATATAAAGAAATATGTACCTATAATATAGTGCGAATACGATGTGTATTCGTACTTTTTTCTGTGTAAATTTGGTATATTAGTCTAGAAGAGAGGGAGTAAACATGGACATAAATCAAATATTTAGCAAAATTGAAGAACAGACTGAGTTTGTAAAGATGGCAGAAGAATTTCAATATTTCTTTAAAGAATATGAAATGGGACTTCTGGAATTGACAAGCGATATTGAAATTATTAACCTTGAATGGCAGGCACGACATGGCTATTCACCGTTCGAACATGTCAAATCACGTATTAAAGCACCACTTTCATTACGCGATAAATTAAAGCGTAAAGGCATTCCTATCACACTAGATGATATTAGAGCAAATATATTCGATATTATTGGTGTACGCATTGTAACGACATTTGAAGAGGATGTTTATAAAATATGCGAGCTTCTCAGTGGACGAAGTGACTTAAGGATCGTACGTGTAAAAGATTACATCAAAAATCCAAAACCAAGTGGCTATAAAAGTTTACATCTTATTGTTGAGACTGAACTTGTACTGTCAGAAGGTGTGAAGTGGATACCTGCTGAAATTCAAATCAGAACACTAGCAATGGACTTTTTCGCATCAACTGAACATAAATTACAATACAAATATAATACGAAACAACTAAGTGATGAAATCCGAAAAGAACTAAGAGAAGTTGCTGATGCATCAGCTGAACTGGATCGTAAGATGACTGAGGTACGTAATACAATTCTACTAGGGTAGGTGTAAATATGATAACGTCAGTACTGGCACAAGGTGTTGGAGTAATGAATGAGGATGCTGTTGTTATGAATGAAGCGGCAAATATTTATGGGGTAATTGACGGAGTTACAAGTTTGAAAGGTATTTTGATTGATAATATCACACCTGGAAAACGTGCTGCGGATGCTGTTAAAGCTTCATTCGAACAAGTTGATAACAGCATTACTTTAAATAATGCAACTGAACTTGCAAATGCCAGCATTCAAACGGAGATGGAAGCATTGAATATCGCTATCAATCATCCAAAAGATAGATTCCAGTGTTGCCACGCAGTTGTAAAGCTTCATGACAATATAGCCGACTATACGAGTTCAGCTGACTGTGTTATCTACACGATTACAAAAGATAATAAAGTAAATCAAATCGTGCCTGATTATAGTAAGAAGAATGAAAGTGATCGCGTAAAGTACTGGCAGGATAAATATCCTGGTGTGTACGAATCAGATATATTACCTGAAGAAATGATTGAAGCCATTGATAATGCGAAAAGTACAGCAAATATTCCCGGGGGATATTCGGTAATGAATGGTGATGTAAATTTCAATCATTCATATAATCGTGGACAATTTGATATAACAAATTTATCACATATCCTGATGACAACAGATGGATTCTTTGATATAGAAAGACTAGGCTTTGAGAAATTCGTTCAGAAATTTATTCATGATGGATTAGACGCTATGCTAGATTATATGATCACGAAAGAATTAGAAGATATCGAGAAAATTCACTATCCACGAGTGAAATTGCATGATGATAAAGCAGCGGTATTAATCACATTATAAATAAACGTGACTATACAAATTATATTATTGCTTTATAATATAACAGTATTGCAAGAAGTTATAATAAATAGAAAGTAAGTGTATATATGTTTAAAAATTTATTAAGTATAAAAAATTATGTCTTATTTCTTATTAATATGACATTACTCGGTATGGCATTGGCAATTACGGTGCCATTCTTTGTGCTTTATGCGACACAGGAACTTGGTATGACACGTGGTCTATACGGTGTCATGATGGCGTTATTTGCACTTGCTGGATTTGCTGTAAATACGATTGTTGCCAGATTTTCTGACAGAGCAGGATTTAGCAGAAAGTATATGATTATGTTCAGTTTAGCAATGGCATCAGTTGCATTTAGTATGTATTACCTAGTTTCTAATCCATACCTCTTTATTGCATTATATGTATTCTTTGGTGGTATGTCCGCACCTGCAATGCCTCAAATGTATGCATCTGCAAGAGAAAGTATCAATGCATCTGCTTCAAGTAAAAATGCAGTATTTGCAAACACCGTATTGCGTTCAATGTTTAGTTTTGGATTTCTGTTTGGACCATTAGTTGGTACAGTCTTACTTAAACAGTTTGGTTTTGGGGGCATCTTTGGAGGAACTGTAATCATCTATTGGATTGTATTGATTACTTTCTTAATCTTCTTCCACGAAGTAAAGCCTGAGAAAGTTGTCTACAGTTCTAATAGAATTGAGCCTGTTGCTCCAAATTTAGCAAAAGATATGTACTTATTGATTCCGTTTCTAGCATTTGTATTCTTACATGTTGGGCAATGGATGTATACTTTGAATATGCCGCTTTTTGTAACAGAATTTATAAAAGAAGATGAAGCCAATGTAGGATATCTCGCGAGTTTATGTGCAGGACTTGAAGTACCGTTTATGATTATACTTGGCGTACTTGCAAGTAGATTTCAGACAAGGACATTATTGATGATTGGTGCAGTTGCTGGTGGTGCCTATTACTTCTCGATCGGAGTATTTGATAATGTAACAGCAATGTTAATCGGCCAGGTATTGCTTGCGTTCTTCCTGGCGATATTACTTGGATTAGGAATTAGCTATTTTCAGGATATTCTACCTGACTTCCCGGGTTATGCATCTACATTGTTCTCAAACGCGATGATCGTCGGGCAATTAGTTGGTAATCTTTTAGGCGGCGTTATGAGTGGTATTGTTGGATTAGGTAACGTTTTCTTTGTATCAGCATCATTCATGTTGCTTGCATTTATTTTATTAATATTCACTAAACCTGTAAAAATGGAGGATTTAGGATGACATTCATACTGTGGACATTAGTTATATTAGCTTTTTTATCAGCATTCGTAGCATTAGTGATGCCAATGATACCTGGTATATTGATGATGTGGTTTGGCTTTTTTATCTATCATTTCGCGATTAACAATAATGAGCTATCATGGTTCTTCTGGATAGCGATGGCAACACTTACGATTATTATTTTAATAAGTGATTATGTATTAGGAAGTCGCTTTGTTAAGAAGTTTGGCGGAAGTAAAGCAGGGGAGCTTACGGCAGCAATCGGTATTATACTCGGTAGCTTCTTCTTCCCGCCATTTGGTATTATCATTCTACCGTTTGTTGCAGTATTCATTGTAGAACTACTGATTCAGCAAGATTTTAAACGTGCAAAGGATGCGAGTATTGGATCGTTATTAGGCTTCCTTACAAGCACGGTGGCTAAGTTTATCATTTTAATTATTATGATTATATGGTTTATATTTGATATCATCATTTAAAAAAATCATCCCAAAGCATAAACTTTGGGATGATTTTTTTATCTTATAAAGGCAATTTCCTTATCGTTTCGTGAAGCATTAAATAATAGCTTATAGAGTAAGTAAAACGCTACGCCAATGCTGATATTAACATACCAGGGGATATGAACAACTGGGCCGATGTGTACTAAATCTGGTAAGAACATCGAAACGAGGAATGGAATAACCATCACAATCCATAATACAAAAAATATTGTAATTTTTTGTCCTCTTGTTTCATCATCTTTAAAAGCGCTAAGTTGTAAATATTTGAAGATACCGAAAATGATTGCACCGATAACAAGTGAAGTTATAAGATTAGCAGTTAATTCACTACCGAGATAAATCGCATTGTCTCTGTGTAACAGATTTACGATGATAAAATCAGCGATACCTGAAATACCTCTAAATATTGCAAATAGTAGAAATAACATTGAAGCACCAAATATCCACATATTACGCTTTGATTCTTTTGGAATTTCAGCAACTAAATCTTTAGCAAATTGTTCTGGATCATTGCCGAAGAATTCTTCGGTCGTTACATCATGCATCTGTGCTTCTAGTAAGTGATCTAATAAATCCATTAAAGTCACTTCTGTAACGCGCTCTGAAATCGATAAATCACAGCGTAAATACATTAATACCTGCTCATAAACCTTTAAATTTTCCGGCGTCAGTTCTTCACGTTTTAAATTGTTTTGTTCGATAATATCTTTTGTTTTCATGACATTCACTCCTTATTAATCAAATGAGATATTGGTCCGACAATTGCATTCCATTCTTCGACCATGTTCTCGAGTTCTTCTTCACCTTCAGGCGTAATAAAGTAATATTTTCGTTTCGGTCCGACATCACTTGCCCGCATTTCACTGGTAATCAAATTTTTCTTTTGTAAACGAAGAAGAACTGGATAGATTGTCCCTTCGCTGATGTTACCGAGTCCGGAATCGAGTAACTTCTGTGAGAGTTCATAACCATAAACTTCTTTTTCTTTAATGATTGAAAGGACGCATGCATCGAGTAATCCTTTCAATAACTGAGTGCGTATACTCAAAAGTTTCACCTCTATTTTGTAATACAAGATAGCTATTCTTTTAAAAGCTACTTTGTATTACCAAGTAGCTTATTTATAATATATAACTTCTCGTTTTGGATGTCAAATATTGTTTTAAATAATTTGAGTGGGCTGAATTTATGGTATTCTGCCCACTCACATCAATTCATTTAACTATTTTCTTTTTCCCATCTTCGCATTACGATTTGCTTTTCCTTGTTGGGTCATCTTCTTCCATTTGTTTCGTTCAGCACTCATCTTTGCTTCGTCATTACGTCGTTCCACAAATGCAAGTTCTCTTAAATATTTATTATATCGTTCAAATCGCTCTTCAGTTAATTCACCTGATGTTATAGCAGCATTGACTGCACACCCTGGTTCGTTCGTATGGGTACAATCATTGAATTTGCATTGTACGATAAGTGATTCAATATCTTCAAATTCAGTTACAAGTCCTATATTCTCTCCGGTACTCCAAAGCTGGAACTCACGCATTCCTGGTGTATCGATTAATATTCCACCATCATCTAGTACAATGAGTTCTCGGTGAGTAGTCGTATGTTTCCCTTTATCATCGGTCAATCTGATTTCACCAGTATCCATCACTTCTTTTCCTAATAATCGATTGATTAAGGTAGATTTGCCGACACCACTTGATCCAAGTAATGTGCCTGTTTTATGTGCTTTTATATAAGCTTTAATAGTTTCTATATGATTATCACTATCGTGCTGTACAAAATAGACGGGTACCGCTGGTGCTACATTGCTTAATTCAGCAATCATAATTTCTTTTTCTAATTCTGTAATTAAATCAGCTTTCGTCATAATGATAATCGGTGTTGCACCTGAATCATATGTAGCGATTAAGTAGCGTTCTAATCGATTGGTGTTAAAGTTATCGTTACAACTCATCGTAAGAAAGGCATAGTCGATGTTCGTCGCGATTATTTGTGGTTTCGTTTGATTACCGGCAGCATTTCTGATGAATTGTTGTGTTCTTGGTAATATATGTTGAATAATACCTTTATGTTCATTTGGAAATGGTTTGACCAGCACAAAGTCTCCGACTGCAGGGATTTCTATAAGATCATGACTACTGAATTTATCTTTACCAGAGAGCTGAACGAGGTATTCATCATCTTCAGTAAGTGCACGATACATCCCTTTATGTTGTACAGTTATTCTTGCTTTAAGCAATTTTTCATCGATTGCATTTGCTTGTTTCATTCGTTCTTCGTTATATCCTAATTGAGTTAAAAATTCCATTATATTGCTCCTTTTCTATATAAAAATACCCGTGGCGATATATCGTCACGGGTATACGAGCAATAAATTAGCGAGTAATGTCCATGACGAAATAAGATGTAGCATTTACCAAATTAAATTTCGCCATAAAACATCACTCCTTTCTTTTTTATTATCATAATAAGTTTTATGGATTATGTCAATATAGCATTATAGGTAAATGTGAGACATCATTATTTCGTTTAAATGGTGTTTCATCTGGAATGTTGGTATATTAAAAGTATTAATTAAGAAGGAGGTATTTTAATGTTTCGTATTAAACAGGATTTTATGAATCAATATCGTATGGAAGCAAATACGACAATCGCATGTCTAAAAGAGTTAACTGACGAGTCTTTAGATCAGGCAGTATCAGAATTAGATCGTACTTTAGGGGAGATTGCTTGGCACGTTATTTCAAGTGTCGGAGGTTTTGCCGAACGTGCCGGTTTAAAAGTAGAAGGTGCAACATTTGATTCAGCTAAACCAGAAACAGTTGCTGAAATGGTAACAGCTGCTGAGGAAATTTATAATAATACGTTAGCTGCTTACGATGCTTCGTTAACAGACGAAAGTTTAATTGAAGATGTTGATTTCTTCGGTCATAATATGCCAAAAGGTCATCTGCTTTATTCGATGATTGCTCATCAGGCACATCACAGAGGTCAAATGACAGTATTGATGAGACAGGCTGATTTAAAAGTCCCGCCAATTTATGGTCCATCTCGAGATACGCAATAATTTATATGTAATAAACTTGAAAGTAGGTAGTCGATTGCAGACTGCTTACTTTTTTAATTTTGATAAACTTTTATGTGATATTGATTAGTTTAGGGGTATAATTATTTATCATTATAGATAAATAGAGGTGACAAATGGAAATTTTTATTATTATTTTAAGTCTTGTATTTGCAATCATTGTCTCTACGATTGTTAATTATTATTTTCCAAAGGTGCCACTCGCCTTCATACAGATCATTATCGGGATGCTTATATTCTTAACACCGATTCCTTTACATGTTGAATTTGAACCTGAACTTTTTTTGATGGGGATTATCGCTCCACTTTTATTTTTAGAAGGTTATCATGTATCAAGATTAACTTTTATAAAATATTTAAAGCCAATCATCTTAATGGCGATGGGACTGGTATTTACAACAGTGATTGGATTAGGTTATATCGTACACTGGATGATGCCATTTCTTCCACTCGCAGCAAGTTTTGCACTCGCTGCAATCATTTGTCCTACAGATGCTGTAGCAGTGCAGGCAATCGCTAAGGGAAAGAAACTGCCTAAAGGATTAATGACTATTCTAGAAGGTGAGTCGTTACTTAATGATGCTGCTGGTATTTTAAGCTTTAAGATTGCTTTGCTCGCATTAACAACCGGTACATTCAGTGTTAGTGAATCAGTATCACAGTTTTTTATTGCTACTGGTGGTGGTTTACTGATTGGTTTATTTGTCGGTCTATTGTTTGTACAGCTGAGAATTTTCTTAATCAGAAAAGGATTCTTTAATGAATATATCTTTATTTTAATTCAGCTTTTAACACCGTTTATAATTTACGAAATTGCTGAACAAGTTCACGCGTCAGGTGTTATCGCGGCTGTAATCGGTGGAATCGTACACGGTATTGAGCGCGATAGAATGAGTCAGGCAACGACACGTTTACAGATGGGTTACAATAATACTTGGGGATTATTATCAACTGTATTAAATGGATTCGTCTTTACTTTACTCGGTTATTTAATCCCTGAAGTGACTACTTCTCTTGTTGAACATGGTAATGAAGATATCTTTTCGACAGTGATGTATATGCTTATTATTGCGCTTCTTGTATACTTCTTTAGATTTATCTGGGTATTTTTCCTATATGATATGTTTTATATTCGAGAAAGTCGTTTTGAACGTATATTAAATCGAGAGAATATTGATCAGAAAGAAGTTCGACCAAATCGATTCAAGTATGCGTTGATTGCAACTGTATGTGGTGTACACGGTACAATCTCTATGGCAATTGCATTGACGATCCCAAGAGAGATTGTTCACGGAGAAGTATTTAATTATAGAGATAATCTATTATTTATAGCTGCAGGTGTTATTGTCATCAGCTTAGTTGTCGCACAAATCTTCTTGCCAATATTGACGCCGAAAGTTAAAGAGGCTGTTGATGAATCGATGCTTAGCTTTAATGATGCGCGTATCAAGTTAAAAGAATACGGTATTAAATATATTCATGATAATACGACAGAAGAAAATAGTATGATTGCTGGAAATCTAATTCGTCAATATACGATGCAGGTTGGTTTTTATAGTGAAGTAACCGATAGAAATCATAGTCCGAAAGAAATTGATCGCCTGCATGCGATTGCGATGAATGTGGAAATGAAGACTTTAGATGAGATGATTGATTCAAATGAAATTACTCAAAGTTCATTTAACAACTATGTACAATATATTGAACGTTCTAAAATATTTCACTCTACTAACTTTTTTAGACGTATGCTGTTTCTATTTAGAATGCATCGCAAACGTAAAGAATTTGCAAATCGCATTAATCAGGCGAGTTCTTTATCGATAAAGAATAATTTATATGAAATACAAAAGGTCGCTGCGCGTGTTCATTACAATGTCGTCCAGCGTTTAAGTGAAGAAATGACTTTAGACAATCGTGTGGAAATTGCATTAGTATCAGATAATTATTTAAATAGGGTGAATCAATTAAAACGAAATGCAACAAGTGAGACACTAGAAGATGACGAAACGTTATTTGCACTAGATGTATTAAATGCTGAGAAAGATTTAGTCAACCGTCTATTAGCTAGAGGAAAGATAACGACAAGTTTAGCAGTAGAACTCAGACAATCGATTAACTATGATGAAATGATGTTGCTCGATACATATGAGGATGACTAACATAGAGATAGTTAATACGAAAGAAGCTTCCAGCAAATGCTGGAAGCTTCTTTTAATTATTTAGTGGCGTCTTGCCTTTAAAGTTTACAAGATCATATGCAAGTTTTACATCTTCATCACTCGGTGGTTCAACATCAGATAAAGGATATTGAATACCCAATGCTTCCCATTTATGTACCCCAAGTTGATGATAAGGAAGTATTTCAAATTTTTCTACGTTCTCTAGACGATTGATAAATTCGCCGAGTTTGATTAAATCTTCTTTATCGTCTGTTATACCTGGCACAAGTACATGTCTGATCCAGACAGGTTGTTTTCTTTCTGAAAGCATTTGAGCAAATCTTAATATATGAGTATTAGGTTTACCTGTTAGTTTCAAATGTTTCTCATTATCAATATGTTTAATATCTAATAGAAATAAATCGGTGTTCTTCTGCATTTCATCGAAATGATGCATAAATGCTGGTGTCTCATTAAAGCAACCTGCAGATGTATCAACACAAGTAGAAATACCATGCTGCTTTAACTTTGCAAATAACTCTTCAAGGAATGGTAACTGCAGTAACGGTTCACCACCACTAACAGTTACGCCACCACCTGAAGCGTTAAAGTAGGGGATGTAAGGAACTACTTCTTCTACAATTTCATCAGCAGTAACTTCTCTTGAAGGTGCACCGATTTCCCATGTATCAGGATTATGACAGAACTGGCAACGTAGGAGGCAACCCTGTGTAAATAATATATAGCGTAAACCAGGTCCGTCTACCGTACCTAAACTTTCTACTGAATGAATATGTCCTTTAATCATTTAAATCCCCGTCCTTTAATTACTTAGTGCATTGTTATATACTACATTTTTTCATGGAATGTTCTTGAAATAACATCTAATTGTTGTTCTCTTGTTAATTTAATAAAGTTTACTGCATATCCTGATACACGGATTGTAAGTTGAGGGTATTCTTCTGGATGTTCCATCGCATCAAGTAAAGTTTCTCTGTTAAATACGTTAATGTTTAAGTGGTGACCATGCTGCATTGCATATCCATCAAGTACACCAACTAAATTTTGTTGTTGTGAATCATCTTCTTTACCTAATGATTTAGGTACGATTGAGAATGTATTAGATATACCATCTTTACAGCAATCATAAGGTAACTTCGCAACTGAAGATAATGAAGCTAAAGCACCGTTTTTATCTCTGCCGTGCATTGGGTTAGCACCTGGTGCAAAAGGTTCTCCTTCTTTGCGACCATCAGGTGTATTACCTGTTTTCTTACCATATACAACGTTTGAAGTGATAGTAAGTACTGACATTGTATGTTCTGAATCGCGGTAAGTTTTGTGTTTACGTAATTTACCCATAAATGATTCTACTAATTCTACAGCGATATCATCGACACGTGCATCATTGTTACCGTATTGAGGGAAATCTCCTTCAGTTTCGAAGTCTACAACTAAACCATCTTCGTTACGGATTGTTTTCACTTTAGCGTATTTGATTGCTGATAATGAGTCGGCTGCAACTGAAAGACCTGCAATACCTGTAGCCATTGTACGGATAATTTCAGTGTCGTGTAAAGCCATTTCAATTCTCTCATAGCTATATTTATCATGCATATAGTGGATAACGTTTAATGAGTTAATATAAACGCCAGCTAACCATTCCATCATTTGATCAAATTGTTTGTAAACTTTATCATAATCTAAAATTTCATCAGTGATAGGCGCGAAGTTTGGTCCAACTTGAGCGCCGCTTACTTCGTCAACACCACCGTTGATTGCATATAATAATGTTTTTGCTAAGTTTGCACGTGCACCGAAGAATTGCATTTGTTTACCGATCTTCATTGCAGATACACAACAAGCAATACCATAGTCGTCGCCATAACTTTCACGCATTAAGTCGTCATTTTCATATTGAATTGAGCTTGTTTTAATACTCATTTTTGCACAATATTTTTTGAAGTTTTCAGGTAAACGTGTAGACCATAATACAGTTAAGTTTGGTTCTGGTGCTGGACCTAAGTTATCTAATGAATGTAAGAAACGGAAAGAGTTTTTTGTAACTAATGGACGTCCATCAATACCGACTCCAGCGATTGATTCAGTTACCCAAGTAGGGTCTCCAGAGAATAATGCGTTGTAATCTGGTGTACGTGCAAATTTAACTAAACGTAATTTCATGATGAAGTGGTCGATGATTTCCTGTACTTCGATTTCTGAAATTGTACCAGCTTTTAAATCACGTTCTGCATAAATATCTAAGAATGTAGATACACGACCTAAACTCATTGCAGCACCGTTTTGTTCTTTAATTGCTGCTAAGTATGCTAAGTAAGTCCATTGAACAGCTTCTTTAAAGTTTTCAGCTGGACGAGAAATATCAAATCCATAAATATTACCTAATTCTTTTAATTCATTTAATGCACGATATTGTTCAGAAACTTCTTCACGCAAACGAATAATGTCTTCTGACATTACTGATGATAAGTTATTGAAGTCTTTTTGTTTTTCATTCATTAAGAAATCTACACCATATAATGCAACACGGCGGTAGTCACCGATAATACGACCACGTCCGTAAGCATCTGGAAGACCTGTAATGACACCAGCTTTACGACAAGCTAACATTTCTTTAGAGTATGCATCGAATACACCAGCATTGTGTGTTTTACGATAATCTGTAAATGTTTTTTCAGTTTCTTTATCTAATTCATAGCCATATGCTTCACAAGCAGCTTTTGCCATACGAATGCCACCAAATGGTTGCATAGAGCGTTTGAAAGGTTTCTCAGTTTGAACACCGACAATTGTTTCAAGATCTTTATTTAAATAACCTGCGTCATGCGATGTGATAGTAGATGGTATTTTTGTATCCATATCCCACATACCACCACGTTCACGTTCTTCTTTTGTTAACTGCATAACTTGATCCCACAATGTCTTAGTTGCTTCAGTTGGTCCAGCTAAAAACTCATCTTTACCGTCATATAAAGTGTAGTTTAGTTGGATAAATTCACGAACGTCGATTCTTTTGTTCCATTTACCAGTTTTAAAACCTTCCCAAGCATGTGTTTTTTTAGTTTCTTCTTTAAACATATTAATCCCTCCAAATTTTCATTATGTTAAATACTTCACAATACTATTATAACAACTTTACGTGAAAATAATCACATTATTTTGGAAACGGTTAATTTTTTTGAAAATGTTGATTTATAGCTTTTTATCTGTAATGATACACATTATTATTTTGGTTTTTGTATATATAACAGCTAAGATTTATAGCTTTTGGAGTCCATTAATATTTAAGTTTAGTGTGGAGTTATCAAACATATCCATGTACAATAAAAAAGGTGAAATAACATGAGGAAATTATTGATAAATGAAACAATTAAGATAAAAGAAATTGCCGCATTACATGAAAATATCCCATTAACTTACGATTCATCATATAAAGTAACACCTTTGGATATTGATTTGCGATACGAATCAATTCAATTACTGATGAAGAATAAGCAAGATCAGATTATAGTCCTGGAACAAAACAACAAAATCTGTGCATACATTTGGTATGCTATAGATGATGGAATACATATTAAATCAACATTTGTTTATCCGGAATATCGTAATCAAGGATACGCGATACAACTCAAGAACTTTGTTGAAACAATCGCCAAAGAACAACACATTGGTATTATATACAGTGATGTTGATACGAGAAATTTTCCGATGAAACAATTAAATGAAAGATTGGGCTATCAATTTAAAGAGCATAGTAATCGAATGATAAAAATAATAGAGGTGCAAAATGATTAGAACGCTTTATATTGATGAAATGAATACGTTGCATGTTTGTGATTCACCCCATGATATAGAAGTAACGCCGAAATGGTTGTGGGTGGATATGAGTGAACCAACAAAAGAAGAGAATTTACTGCTAAGTCAGTTTTTTCACTTTCATCCATTATCTATTGAAGATGCAACGACGGTTAAACAACGCCCGAAATATAAAGAATATGATGATTATTTATTTTTCGTCTTTCATGCAATAGACTTGCGTACGATGAAACCTGAAGAAATTGATATCTTTATCAATTCAACCCTTATTGTGACTTATCATAAAGAAGCTTCTGAAGAGGTGGATAAAGTCTGGCATACGATGCTAAACAAAAAGCCGAATGAAAAGGTTACGACAAATGAAGTGATGTATAAAACGCTTGACGCCATCGTCGATAACTATTTCCCGTTCGTATATGATTTAGAAGACAAAGTATTCTCGTTTGAAGATAGGCACTCAGTAGATATATCAACTGAGAACTTAATAGATGAAACGTTTGATTTGAGAGAAGATCTATTATTGATTAGACGTACAGTATTGCCAATGCGAGATTTAGTATATCGACTATTAGAAGGCAGAGTATTGGCATTAAGTAAGAAACAGAAAATATTTCTGCATCATATTAATGACCATTTAATTAAGCAGGTAGAGATGATTGAATCTTCCCGTGAGATGACAGCGGATATTCGTGATAATTATATCTCACTGAACTCTTTTAGAATGAATAATATCATGAAAATTTTAACAATATATTCAGTAATTTTTATGCCACTGACTTTAATTGCAGGAATTTACGGGATGAACTTTGATGTCATGCCTGAATTGCACTGGAAATACGGATATTTAGCAGTATGGATTGTGATGATTGCTATTACGGTTGGAATGATAGGCTACTTCCGAATAAAGAAGTGGTTTTAATATAAAAGGAGCAGAATTAAATTTCTGCTCCTTTTATCATTATTTCACATATGTACTACAATAATAAATATTGTGCCATTCTTTAAACATTACACCTTTGTCACCTTCGATAGGGTCGTGTTCTGGTAACTTTACACTATTTATCGTACTGTTAATTGTTTGGATTTCTTCATAGCTTGTTAACGTTTCAACATCAATATCTGTTGGGTATGCACCGACTACTTTAAAATCTTTACTTGCTTCGAGACTTTTATGACCATAGCCTGCAGGGAGTAATAATGCATCACCTTGTTTTACTTTTAACTGACTTCCTGATTCACCGCCTATCATTAAGGTTGCTTCACCTGAAGCGATACCAAGCACTTCATGTGTATTAGGATGGAAATGATGATAGTCAAATACACCATTTGTCCATATACCTGTCCATTGATTATGTTTAAATATTTCAGTAAAATCTCCTTCAACTTCCTGATAGACGATAACTGGCAGGATCATGTGATTCGGTGTGCTTTTTGATACAGGACTATGAATTATTTTATATTTCATAATTATTCCTCCTCTTAATGATATATTCTTATTGTTCGTTATTTCTTTTTATAAAGCAAAAGATAAGATTTTAACCAAATGTTAATTCCATACGAACTTTATATTCTATGTTAAAATAAAGATAGAATGATGAAGGTGGGATAAACTTGAAAAACTTTGCGTACTTAGCAATTTCAGGTGCTTTATTTTTAACAGGCTGTAGCAATGATGATACAACAGCGATAAAAAAAGATATAGAATCATTAAAGCAGCAAAAAGATAAATCAGAAAAAGAATATAAATCATTACAGGAAGATAATAAATCGATTGATAAGGAAATTAAAGAAAAGCAGTCTGAAATAGATACGCTGAAAAAAGAAAAAGAAGCTGAAATAAAAGTTCAAATTAAGCGTGAAGAAGCTGCGAAGAAAAAGCAGGAGGCTATCGATAGACGCAATCGATTGATCGCAAAACAAAAAGCTGAACAGGAAGCTAAAGTGCGTGCGCAGAAAGAAAAGAAAACAGCACAGGCAAGAAATAAAGCGACCATGCCAAACACAATTGCGGCAAGTACAAATGGTAAAATTCAAACGATTAAATCAATTCGGAACGTCGGACTTGATTTTAATGATGCCGGCATGAAGACATCAATTAACCGTATACAAATATTTAACGTAACAGATATGCCCAAAGATCAGGTCGTACTGTTCGATGGTGAGACAGAAGGTTATGTACTAATCTATGAAGTAACTGCAGAGAATACTTTAGATAAGCCGTTATATTATAATAATATCGGTGTTCTGGATTTAGGTGATAAGAAAATATTTTCTGAAAATGCTTCTTTTATACCACCGGAATTACAGGAAAGTTCAATGAAGAAAAGTAAGAATAATTACAGTGAATATGCGCCAAAGGAAAAAACAATAAGTTATAAATCAATCGCTATTAATAAGGAAGACTATAAGCAGGTCGAAACAGGTAAAGCGCATCTATTTATTAAGGGTGGCGTTTCACAGGCGAAAGATATGAAAGATAAAACAGATAAGCAGTCAAAAGGATATTTAATTCAGCAGTGAAAGAGATAGATATTTTGAATGTTTTTTACTGATAGAATCGGGAATATGTAAGAAAAGACTACGGAGGCGTTCGATATGCATGAAGAGAAATTTGTACTGCTGGAAGGTAAATCATTTAAATTATCAGAAATAGCACGTGAACTTGAAGCAATCACGGGTTACACTGTTAAAGATAGTTATGGAGATATCAATCGCATTGTTGCACAGAAACCAAACTTTGATCAGGATTTTGAAAGTTATTTAGTTACTTATGAATTCAACGAATCAGATGATTTAGCAGATGTAACTGTTACAACACCGAAAGATGAAGATGTCAATTTTCAAAATGACAAAGTTAAAGTGAGATTAATTTCTTATAAAACTAAATAGTAACAACAAAATAAACTTACAGTAGTGTGTTAGTGTATATGTCATAATATATATTAATACACTATTTTAATGAGGATGCATATGAAAAAAATAACAGCATTATTTGCAGCAACGATATTTCTAACTGCTTGTAATTCGGCAGATGAATCTAACACAACAAAACTTAAATCTGATGACGCAAACGAAATATTATTTGATGCTTCGCATGGCGTGACTGCTGGTGAAGCGGATTGGGTTATCGATGGTGGATTTTCTACGTTTAATGATGACATTAATAAGTTAGGTTTCACAACAGCTTCTACAGATTATCAGGCAGAGATTACACTGAAATTATTAAAACAATATAAAGCATTTATTATGCCGGAACCAAATATACCTTTAAAAGCAAGTGAGCAACAAGCGATTAAAGATTATGTCAATAGTGGTGGTAGCATCATGATGATTGCAGATCATTATAACGCTGACAGAAACTTAAATCGCTTCGATGCCTCGGAAATTTTTAATGGATATCGACGCGGTGCATTTCGCAATATTACAAAAGGTATGTCACAGGATGAAATAAATTCTGACAGAATGCAGGATGTTACATCAAGCGATTATTTAAGTAAAACTTTCGGAGTACGATTCAGATATAATGCATTAGATGATGTCGTATTGTCAGCGAAAGACGAAGACAATGCGTTTGGACTGCTCGATAATGTTGAGAAAGTAAATATGCATGCCGGCAGCACAATCATGATAACTAACCCTGAAATCGCTAAAGGTATCATCTACCCTGAAAAATTATCGAAACAGGATAAATGGTCGCATGCGGTAGATCAAGGGGTCTATACGAATGGTTTTAAAGATGAAGGTGCCTTTATTGCTATTAGTAAACTAGGAAAAGGCAAAGCCGTATTTATCGGTGATTCATCAATCGTTGAAGATAACACACCAAAATATGTGCGTGAAGATAATGGTCAGGAAAAGCAGACATACGATGGTATTCGCGAGATGGATCATCAAATTTTAATGGAAAATCTCGTAAAGTGGATGATGAAACAGGAAGACTATTCTTCTTTAAATGGTAAGTTTTCTTTGGATAAGCCAACGAAAGTGTTAAATTTTGAAGTACCTGAGCAATCAACAGAACCGAAACGTGAGCCTTGGGGAACACCTGGACATGATTATAAATGGTACGATCCATCAACTTTTGAACCAGGTAGTTTTGGCAAAGATACAAAGCATGTAACTGTACCAGGTAGCGATCATCAACAGAATAATAAATCTATAAATAATAAAAAAGAGAATGAAGATAGTAAAAGTACACGGGAAAAAACGATAACCGGAAGTAAAATTGACGTCCAGTATCCAAAGACGGTAAATATCGGTCAGCGTTTCACCGTGGATGTATATACTCAGGAACAGCTGGATCAAGTTTCAATTGAACTGATTGATGCAGATGGTGAGCAAGTCGGTCTTTTTGATGGCAATCCGCCCGGACAATCGCGTGCTTATGATACTAAAAAAAATGAAAATCATTTTCATAGCTATTTTCATGGTAAGATAGCTAGAGAAGCGAACGGTGAGATTACGATTAATATATATGCGAAAAATCAATTAATACAAAAAGAAAAGATGATTGTGAGGTAAGGTAGTGAATATATTCATTAAAAGATTATCAATAGCAGCAATTTCGACTGTATTGTTACCAACGAGTATGGCATATGCTACAAATACACAAGTACCAAAGACAGAAGAAAAAATTAAGTTTGATAATACCGATAAGATTAAAGTGAATGAACCAGTACTTAAATCAAGCCCTACTGTTACAAATAAAGTGCCGGCATTTAAAAAAAGAATTTATCGTGAACAACCGATGAAAGAAAAAGTGCTTGTCGTGATGATGGACTTCAGTAATAGCCCGGCGTCTACTTTGACGAAAGCTGATACTGAAAATTATCGTAAAGTGTATGACAAGTCATATTATGAGCAGTTATTCTTTGGAGATTCAATTACAGGACCCGATCAGAAAAAGTATAATTCTATTAAAAAGTATTATCAGAATGTATCTGGAAATAGTTTAGAACTACAAGGGCAAGTAACAGGATGGTATCGTGCGAAACATCCTCTAAATTACTATGGACATAATGAAGATGAAAAAGTAACGGAATTAATTATGGAAGCAGCTGCGCATGCAGCCCAGGATAAAAGTATCGATATGAGTAAATACGACCAATATGATTATTATGATTTAGACCAGGACGGTAATATGAAGGAACCGGATGGCATCATCGATAAATTTGTCGTTGTATTTAGTGGTATCGGTGAGAGTGAAGGTGGAGGTAAGTTCTTACAGAATTCAATTTGGGAACATGTTTCTGAAGTAGCGCTTTCGAAAAATGGTAATCCAAAGTCTATTCCAGGGACGTATAGCAAACATTCAAAATTCTATAAAAATCGTCTAGGTATCGCTGAATATGGTATTTTAGCTGAAGATAGTACCGTGGGCACATTCTCACATGAATTTGGACATATGCTTGGTTTAATTGATGAATATGACACAGCGCCGAATGCAAATAGTCATGCCGGAGAACCAGTAAGATTCTGGTCATTGATGAGCTACGGTGCGGATGCGGGTATTATTCCCGGTATGGAACCAGTCGGTTTAAGTCCATTTGCAAAGTCAGATTTACAACAAATTTACGGTGGGAACTGGATACTAGGTAGTGAAGTGAACTATAAGAATATTTCTTCGAAAAAAAAATATTATTTATTAGATCAGGCAAGTATTAAAGGTGTTAATAATGATGTTGTGAAAGTGAATTTACCACCAATACGAAAGAAAGATAAGAATGGCAAAGTGAAAAACTATAATCATTATTATCTGTTAGAATGGCGTTCACATAATGGTGTAGATAAAGGACTTTCGCATATAAAGGATCCTTTTGGTATCAATCAATATGGTAAAGGTTTATTAATCTGGTATGTAAATGAAATGTACCCAGATAACGCAAATTTATCTAAACACTTTGGTAAAAGCTTAGTTGGTGTAGTTGATGCTAGTCCATCTAATATATCAACACCAGATGGTTTAATACCGATGTCAGATACGCAAGTGTTTGATGCACCATTTAATACGAAAAGTTATGGTCAGTTTAACAAAGCAAAAAATTATTTCTTTAAGAAAAAATCAACTAAACCTGTAACTTTATTTACAGATAAACGTTATAGTTTATCTGCTAGAGATCACATGCAGGTACCAGATACTAGTCGTATATTGCCGCAACTTGGTATAAAGATTAAAGTTGAAGATCAAAATACTGATGGAACAGTAGCGAAAATCAGTATTTTCAAGTAAATAATTTAGAGAGAGAGGCTGGGACAGAAGTGTTCTGCCACAAGCAAAAACCGGACAAAACTAATAAATCGCTCTTTGATTTATAGTTTTTGTTCGGTTTTTGTCGTAGGGGCAACTTCTGTTCCGCCGTTTAAGCTGTTAAACAGAAGAGGGCTAAGACAAATTTCTCATCCACTTTTTGTTACATATTTGTAATAATAAAAATGTTAAAAATATATTTACAATTCTGAAAATTTAGAAGATAATGATTTAAGAAACAAAAATTTAAAAACATTCGGGGGCTAAGCAATGAGAAAAAAACAATTATTTTCTTCACTACTTGCGTTATCTTTAGGGTTTTCAAGTCTTGGTTTAACAAGCGGTGCAGCATATGCTGATACGAAAGTACAGACCATGAGTGGCAGTGGTTTCGATGCGAGTATTGCAAATGAAGAACGATTAATAAAGATGTTACAAAAAGAAGGAATACTTTCTAAAACGGCTTCTAGAGCTGAAGCAGAGAAAGCAGTACAAAAATTTTTAAAACATAAGCAGGAGCAGTCTAACAAATACATAAAAAATAAAGGTGCATTTGATAAGAAATATAATAAAGTCACAACAAAGAAAAATGCAAAAAATGCACAAAATAAATATACAAAGGGCAAAGGGAAAAAATTAGGACACGCTAAAAATTTACCATCAGTAGTACCTGAAGCGTATTCAGGTGAAAAGCGTACAGACAAAGTCTTACTTTTAGCAATCGACTTTCCGGATTATAAAAACTCTACAATCACTAAAGAAGAATCTGATATGTTCTATGAAGATTATCCGATGAGTCATTTCCAGGACATGGTATTTAGTAAAGATGGTTACAAAGGTCCTAATGGTGAAACATTAGTAAGTATGCAACAATATTATAATAACCAGTCCGGAGGCAGTTACGCATTAGACGGAGATGTGCATGGCTGGTATACAGCGAAACATGAAGCAGCTTATTACGGTGGAAACTATCCGGATGCTGATGGAAGTGATCAACGACCGAAGGAGCTTGTTAAAGAAGCGCTTGAAGCCGCAACTAAAGATCCTAATGTCAACTTAGAGGAATATGATCAGTGGGATAGATATGATCTTGATGGAGATGGTGTATTAAATGAAAAGGATGGTATTGTAGACCACGTTATGATCATTCACGCATCACCTGGTGAAGAAGCTGGTGGTGGTCGTCTAGGTGCAGATGCTATCTGGAGTCATCGATGGAATTTAGACTTTGACGAACAAGGTGAACCATACAGTATTCCAAATACTAAATCAGGTCAGGATCGCTTCGGAGGAAAACTTGCTGTTATCGATTATACGATTCAACCTGAGGATGGTGCTGCAGGGGTATTCTCACATGAGTTTGGACATGACTTAGGCTTGCCAGATGAGTACGATACAATTTACTCGGGTAAAGGTGAACCTGTTTCATCCTGGTCACTCATGTCAAGTGGTAGCTGGGCTGGTAAAATACCTGGTACAGAGCCAACGGGATTTGATCCATACATGAAAGAAATGTTACAGGATTTTCATGGTGGTAACTGGCAAACAGGTAGTGAAGTAGATGTTAAAGATGTAACAAGTGTGCCTCAGGAGTTTTTATTGGATGAAGCGACAACGAAAGGTACGAATAATGATGCAGTGAAAGTAACGTTACCAGATAAAGTTACTAACATTGTAACTCCTAAATCTGGATCTAAATTGTATCATAGTGGTTCTGATAATGATTTAGAAACAACACTGTCAACTACTGTTGATTTAACAGGAACAAAATCTGCTGAATTTACATTTAATGCTTGGTATGACATCGAAAAAGGTTATGACTATGCATATGTTCAGGCTTCTACTGATGGTGAGCAATGGACAAATTTAGAAGGTAATATTACGAATAATAATGATCCTGAAAATAGCGGATCTAATATGGGTAATGGTATCGATGGTACAAGTGATGGATTTGTTGATGCTAAATTCAATCTAGATCAGTTTGCCGGTCAAAAAGTTCAGTTACGCGTACTTTATAAAACCGATAGTGGATTTACTGCACCAGGACTTTACTTAGACGATTTAAAAGTAACTGCAGATGGTAAAGTAGTATTAGAGGATGGCGCTGAAACAACACCAAAGTTTGAGTTAAATGGTTTCAGTGTATCTGACGGTAAGAAATACAGTAAAAACTATTATTTATTACAATGGAGAAGCCATAACAAGATTGATGGTGGATTAGCACATATTAAACGCGGTGATGGTTTCTTAACTTATAATCCTGGTTTAATCGTAGAATATGTCGATGAATCATTTAGTGACAACCATGTCGGGAAACACCCAGGTGAAGGTTATGTTGGTATTGTAGATGCAGATCAAAATGCACTCGTTTGGGATGGAGAAAGTCCAGCTCCAGCATCAACACAATGGCAAATGCGTGATGCAGCATTTAG
>CABFOD010000920.1_pt1 | contig 30368 bp, 28 predicted proteins | sample 3521941 | NCBI WGS metagenome assembly CABFOD01 (sample SAMEA5312449, study PRJEB27640) | indoor metagenome | biome: indoor environment; feature: uncontrolled; material: polymer tiles stone | place: Germany | collected 2014-07-07
CTCGAAACGCTTGTGACGTTTACACACTTTCCAGGCGTGCTCCTTCGGCCAGCTCGGACAACCCTCCATAATTAAAAAATCAGAAGCGATATTTCACCTCTGATTATATGACCCCTACGGGATTCGAACCCGTGTTACCGCCGTGAAAGGGCGGTGTCTTAACCGCTTGACCAAGGGGCCTGGCTCCACAGGTAGGACTCGAACCTACGACCGATCGGTTAACAGCCGATAGCTCTACCACTGAGCTACTGTGGAATAACAATGGAGCGGGTGATCGGAATCGAACCGACGACATCAGCTTGGAAGGCTGAGGTTATACCATTTAACTACACCCGCACAGGGGCGACTGATGGGAATCGAACCCACGAATGCCGGAACCACAATCCGGTGCGTTAACCACTTCGCCACAATCGCCATATAAAAGATGGCTCAGGACGGAATCGAACCGCCGACACATGGATTTTCAATCCATTGCTCTACCGACTGAGCTACTGAGCCAAAAAAAAAGCGGTCCCGACCGGGATCGAACCGGCGATCTCCTGCGTGACAGGCAGGCATGTTAACCGCTACACCACGGGACCTTAGTTGCGGGAGGCGGATTTGAACCACCGACCTTCGGGTTATGAGCCCGACGAGCTACCAGACTGCTCCATCCCGCGTCAATAAAAAGTACTTTTCAAATATATCATTTGTAAACTTAATCAGTCAATAAGTAAAAAGTGTAAATGGTGACCCCTACGGGATTCGAACCCGTGTTACCGCCGTGAAAGGGCGGTGTCTTAACCGCTTGACCAAGGGGCCTGATTAAAGGACTTTTTTAGTATATAAATAATTTGTAAAGACGTCAATACTTTATTTGACGTCAAATGACAGGAGAATCAACAAAAAAGCAGCCCAGGAAACATGCTTCCTGGGCTGCGCAATAGTTACTTGACTCTACTGCGTTCAAACAGTAGATAAATGACAGGGATGATGATCAATGTCAATAGTGTACTGATCAATAATCCTCCGATGACCGTAATACCCATCGGCTGATTGATTTCACCGCCATCTCCTAATCCTAATGCTACAGGAATCAATCCGAGTATAGTCGTCAGCGCTGTCATCAATATCGGCCGTGTTCTTAAACGTACTGATTCTTTGACGGCAGAAACTGCATCCATGCCCTCTCGTCGCCGCTGATTGATGAAGTCAACAAGGACGATACCATTATTGACAACAATGCCGATCAGCACGAGCACACCGATGACAACTGAAATGCTGAATGGTGTCTTTGTCAGCCATAAGCTAAGTGAGATACCGATGATTGTGAGCGGTACTGTCATAAAGATGACCAATGGATATTTAAATGATTCAAACTGTGCGGCCATCACGAAGTAGACGAGAATCGCAGCAAGTATGAGTGCCATAATCATGTCATCCATTGAGTCATCAATCAATGCCTGGTCTCCTTCAGCTGTCATAGCAGTACCAGCATCAAGCGATAAGGCGTCAAATCGTTTGTCGACTGCTTCTTTGACATCTGTTGTTGATGTGCCTGACTTCAAGTTCAACGTATACTGAATGGCACTGTCCTTATCGATGGTTTCAATGGACACCGGCGCATCCTGCTCGATGACAGTCGATACTTGTTTCAACGTGACAGGTGTCTGACCTTGACGTCCAATGATCACGTCATCGAGATTTGTATTAATCGTTTTCTCAGGCAGCTGGATCACTACATCTTGAAGGTCTCCAGACTGATCCGGCATCGTAAATAATGTCTGACCCCGCATCATAGTACTGATATCAGCTGCTACTTCAGAGGCATTCAACCCTTTTGCTGCCAGTTGACTACGGTTGAGCTTAATGACGCGTTCTGGTGTCGTTTCCTGCAGGTTGTTGTCAACGGTTGTCACACTGTCAATGGTCTCAAGCGACTGCGTCAATTTCTTTTCGTCTTCCAGCAGCTTCACACGTGAGCTGTTGGATAGATTGAATGTATAGGCATTGGCATCTGTTCCTGTGGAGTTCGAGTCATTCATACTGACTTCTGCCTGTTGTTTGTAGCCGGCTGCAATTTTCTTGAGCTCCGGCAGCAGTCGGTCACTCAGTTCACTAGTCGCGAGTTGGCGTTCGTCAAGCGGCTTCATCTTAATATAGATGGAGGCCAGATGTTCATCAACAGTCCCTCCTGCGAACCCACTGGATGTCCCTGCAACCGACAGTGAATAGTCTATCGCAGCTTCTTTGTTCAGCACTTCACTCATGTCGCTGACGACTTTCTCTGTCAGCTGCTTATCTGTGCCGTTCCCCATATCGACATTGACGGTCATAAATCCTTCGTCTGTCTGCGGCAGGAATATAGTACCGATACGCGTCAATCCGAATACACTGACACCGATCAATGCTAAGACAACAGCCAGTGTGATCAGTTTATGACGGATGGCTGAACTGAGTATCGTATGAATCCCTCTTTGGTAAAAGGGTTCTTTGTAAGTGATATGTGATGCTTTTAGAAAGCGTGCAGCAAGCATCGGCACAACGGTCAGAGCAACGATGATTGAAGCGATTAAACTGAAGGCAATGGTCATCGAAAACTCTGTGAAAATTTCACCGATGATTCCTGTAATAAAGACAACCGGCAGGAATACTACAACTGTTGTCAATGTCGAGCCGGTAACGGCAAACGCTACTTCTCTTGCACCGTCAAGAGCAGCTGTTTTAGAGCTCTTGCCCATCACCAAATGCCGGTTAATATTCTCGATGACAACAATCGCATTGTCGACAAGCATCCCGACACCGAGCGCGAGACCGCCGAGCGTCAATATGTTCACAGTGAAATCAGCGAAGAACATCAGCACAAACGTAAAAATCACAGAGTAAGGAATAGCTACCGCAATGATCAATGGACTTCTTATGTTTCTCAGGAAGACGAACAGTACCGCCATCGCAAATACTGCACCGAGCATGAGTGACATGCCGATCGACTGGATGGAACGACTGATATAGTCGCCTTGACTGAATAACACTTCGGCCTGAAGCCCTTTGTATTCAGGCTGCTTCAACTTATCAGCCAATGTTTCTTCAAATGTATTCGCTACTTGAGTTGTGTTGGCATTAGACTTTTCCAGCACATTGACCAGTACAGCCTCCTTACCATTTGCCCGTGTCACACTGGCAGGCTCAGTCGTGACTTCTTTAACGGTAGCCACGTCATCCAGCGTCAACTGTCTATCTGCTATCTTGATGAGCGGCAGCTTGTTCAATGATTCTATCGTTGCTACATCAGATAGGACACGCGTCGCAATGACTTGATCGTCCTCTCGTACCGTCGTTCCGGCGAGACTGATATCGCTGCTCGAGATGAGCTGTGACAGCTGCGAAAATGTCAAACCTGATGCTTTCAATGAATCGGGTTTGACTGTGATAGCAACCTGTTTCGTCATTGAACCGTTGGCATCAACAGAGGCAACTCCGTTAATACGTTTCAATTCATCCGTCAACTCTTCAACTCGGGCATTGAATTCAGTCGGCGAAACAGAGGAATCGGCATTGAGTCCGAACTGAATGACCGGCAGCTGAGACGGATCAAATTTCAGGAATCGAGGTTTTGCTGCATCGTCAGGCAGGTCAACATTTGATAGACGCTGCAGCACATCGTTTTCAATATCGTCAACAGACGTCTCCCAGTCCAGCTCCATCAAAATGAGGCTGTTCCCTTCCTGCGACTGGGTGGAAATCGTTGTTAAGCCGGGCAGCGTAGATAATTCACGCTCAAGCGGTACAGCAATTTTCTGATTGACTTCTTCAGGGCCGGCGTTCGGATAGCTCGTGACGACAACTGCCACAGGTGGATTGATGTCTGGAATGAGCTTAAGCGGAATTCTTGTCAGTGAAATGATTCCGAGAATGATGACTAGGAGCATGGTAACGACTGTCAGCACAGGACGATTAATACTTAACTTGATCATAGCAGCAGCACCTTTTTTATTTTATCTTAACATGATATGACTACTCATAGGAGGTTCGTCCCAATCCTTACCCGTAAATATCATGGTCCCTTCATAAAATAGACAAAAAAACCATCACATACGTGATGGTTTTATAACGGAGTAGGAGAGATTTGAACTCTCGCGCCAGTTTCCCGACCTACACCCTTAGCAGGGGCGCCTCTTCAGCCACTTGAGTACTACTCCATGGCTCCACAGGTAGGACTCGAACCTACGACCGATCGGTTAACAGCCGATAGCTCTACCACTGAGCTACTGTGGATTAATTTTTAATGAACAAATATTATTATATCAACTATAGTCAATAATACAAGGCTTTAGGCAATTTTTTTTATGGAACATTTACACTCGTCGTTCCAGAAGTGCATACATGGCTAATACTTCATAGATATTTGTATATGCCTGCTGAAAATCTACTTCCTGCTGTGTCACTTTATTATTTTTGATGGCTTTAGTACGCAGACAGTACTCTAGTTTAACAGCATGAAGAAACTGCGTGTTGATAATATGATAACTCGCCGGCAGCGATAACACTGTCCCATCATCAAAATAGATTTCAGTATCTTCATACTTGCCCCTGCGATAATACTGAATCATTCCGAGGTTGAACCAATGGGATTCCTTAATGCGGTCGCCGTGCGTCGGGAAGAAATAGGTCCCTGTCTCAGGTTTCAGTACAATCGGCGGCTTCTGGCAGATATCTGCAACAATTCTTGTCTTCTCTTTGCGGGCAGCATAAGTCGTATTGTAGAACAGACATGACTGTTCGATCAATGTCAATGGCCGCTGATTGATGATAAAAGGTGTTTTGTTATATTCTTTTATTTCGGAATATATATGTCCATCATAGATGACAGGTTTGAGATACATAGTAGTTTCACGAATAATATATCTTAAGCTAGACATACTGCCCTCCAAGTTCATATAATAGTATGTTAATTATAAAATATTCTGTTGCATTTGAGTTAACAAAAGTACTATTTTTACAATTTTTACACCGTTTTAAAATCTCGGTGTAAAATAACAACATTTTTATTATAAGTTTTCTGAAAATTCATTGTATTTTGGGTATAGTTATTTTATACTGATACAAATCATATTGAGGAGGGAATACCCATGAACCAATACCCACAAGTCAAACAAAATGGCCTTGAAACTTTTGTCAGCAATCTGAATAATCTATATATCGAACTGTTGATCGATGATGTTTTGAAAACACAGAAGAAAACAGAATATCAGCAGCTGATCGACGAGGCGTTAGTTAATCACGACGAAGCAGCCTTCATGACTTATACAGAGGCTTTGAAGCAGCTGGAGGATATGTCAGTTGAATAGCCATCCGTTCATTTATAAATAAAAAGATGTTAATCACTCCTCAATGGAAATGACTAACATCTTTTTTATTATGATAATAGACTTAGAAATTCTTCTTCTGTCACTCTGCCGAAGTAATGAGCAAAGTTAACTTTTTTCAGCTGATCGGCAATGGCCTGTTTCTGATGCGGTACGCCTACTAACAGCTCTTCGATCTCAGCGATTTCTCCGACTCCGAAGAAATCTCCAAAAATTCTGATCTCTTCAATGATGCCTTTTTTGACGTTCATTTTCAGTTCCACTAAACCACCTGGGAACTTCTGACGCACTTCGAAGTTGTACTGAGGATTTTTGCCGTAGTTCCAGTCGAATGTCTGATATTTCTCTCTGCTGAGCTGGTGGATAGCGTTCCAGTCGTCTTCTGTCAGCACATATTCTTCAACATGACCTTGGAAAATATGATCCAGTAGACGTGCTTTGAAGTCTTCGATCGTTATCGGCTCCTCAAGAAATTCTGAAATATTCGCGACACGGGAACGGATGGAACGTATCCCTTTTGTGATCAGTTTCTCTTCGTTGACGCTTAAACTACGGACTACTTCTTCAATATCACTGTCAAGCATCAGTGTTCCGTGTGAGAACATTCTATCTTTAGACTGGAACATCGCATTGCCTGAAATTTTGCGTTCTCCGACCTGCAGATCGTTACGACCAGATAATTCAGCTGCAACTCCCATTTCATTCAGTGCTTCTACAATCGGCATAGTAAAGCGTTTGAAGTTATGAAAGCTGTCTTCATCTGCCTGAGTCACGAAACTGAAGTTCAAGTTGCCAAGGTCATGGTACACAGCCCCACCACCTGAAATTCTACGAACGACATGAATATGATGTTCATCTACATAAGCCTGATTGACTTCAGCATATGTATTTTGATTTTTGCCGATGATGATGGAAGGCTCATTAATATAGAACAAAAAATATGAATCATCTGTCAAGTGAGTCAGTACATATTCTTCCATCGCCAAGTTAATCGCTGGATCTGTAATATTGTTATTACTGATAAATTTCATCATTATCCTCCTACACATCTGATGTGATTGATTCAATAATTTAATGGCAGCCTATTCTTGTTCATTATATCGCCATTATAGGATATGAATGAAAAGATACAAGAATGGACGCCTTGAACGTATCATTATTCAAGGCGTCAATCATTATCTCCTAAGCACAGCTGATAACTGATCAGCGGCGTCTTTAGCTTGTCTGACACAATCCGGCAGCCCGACCGCTTCGAATGAGGCGCCTGTCAAAATAAGTCCTGGATACTGCTCAGCCATATAGCGCTGCACAGCTTTAACCCGGTCGATATGCCCCACTTCGTATTGCGGCATACTCTGCATCAACCGTGTCACAATTGAAAATTCAGGTTCACCGTTAATATCCATCATTTGATCAAGATCATGCCGCGCAAGATTCACAAGTTCTTCATCGCTATGTTTTTTAACAACATCATCACCAGGTCTTCCCACATATGCACGGAGCAGCACTTTTCCAGCTGGTGCTGAATGTTCCCATTTCTTATTAGTCCATGTACAGGCTGTAATCACTGTATCTGAATTTCGGGCGATTACAAATCCTGTGCCGTTCTCTTCATTGTTGACTTGAGATTCATCAAATGCCATGACCACTGTTGCTACGCTGGTTGCCTGCATATGCTTGAAATAGCGGAGCGGTGCATCATCAAACCATCTGCTGAATACGGTATGAGGAACTGCCGTAATCACACCGTCATAGTACTGTTCTTCGCCGTTGACCGTGATGACATACTGCTGATTGCGCGATTCAATGGCTGTGACTGTGCTGTTATAGTGAATAACCACACCGTGTTCCGTCACAGACTCAGCAAGTTTGTCGATAAAACTCTGAAGGCCATTACGGAACTGCCGGAATTGTCCTTTCGGCTGAACAGTAGGTTTCGTCTTACTTTTTTGAGCGCGCATTCCTTTAATCAGACTGCCATGAGCTTCTTCCTGTTCCTTGAAATTCGGAAACGTCGTCTTCAAGCTCAATTTGTCGATATCAGCGCCATATATTCCGGAAAGCAGCGGCTCGATTAAATTTTCAAGCGCTTCGTTACCGACACGCTTCCTGAAAAATGCGCCGACTGAAATATCTGTCGTCATCGGTTTCGGCTTAATGAAATAATCCATCCCTGTCCGAAGTTTTCCGATAGGCGAGACGAGTTTTGTCTTGAGGAATGGCTTGATTTCTGTCGGTATCCCCATAACAGAACCACCGGGTATCGGATACAGCTGATTGCGCGCATAAATATAAGACTGTCCTGTTGTATTGGTCACCAGTTCATCTTTCATGCCGAGTGTTTCTGCAAGCTCAGTCATGATGGTCTTACGCGCTAAATAAGATTCCGGACCCAGTTCAATCGTATAACCGTCCTGCTGATACGTCTTGATTTTACCGCCTGCACGGTCAGACTGTTCAAGTATATCGATATGGACGTCACTCTGTTGCTTTAAATAATGTGCAGCGGACAAGCCGGTAATGCCTGCTCCAATAACTGCTACTTTTTTCATGACCGGTCACTTCATTTCTTGTGAATTTAACACAGATTTCACTTCGTCGGCCATTGCTTCAATGAACAATCGATGCGTATTCGGCATCGCAGGACGATGGTATACTGCACCGATTTCATGGCAGACATCTTTACATTCAACATCGTTATCGTACAGTACTTCAAGGTGCTCACAGACGAAACCGACCGGTGTATAGATGAAGTGCTTATAGCCGTGCTTGTTGTAGAGTTCACGTGTTAAATCCTGAACATCTGGTCCAAGCCACGGGTCAGGTGTGTTACCTTCAGACTGCCAGCCGATAGCAACATTTTTAATCTGTGATGCTTCGCTGATTAAGCGTGCTGTATCTGCCAATTGATCTGGATAAGGATCGCCTTTTTCCTTGATTTTCTCCGGAAGACTGTGCGCACTGACAATCAGCACCGTATCATCCAATTCATCTTCTGGAATAGATTTCAATGTATCATCTACTTGATTGCGCCAGAACGTAATAAATTTCTGCTGACGGTAGAAATCTTTGACGTGCGTCAATTTAATACCGTGTTTTTCCGCTTCTTCAGCTGCACGCTGGTTATAAGAGTTCACAGAGAAATCAGAGAAGTGCGGTGCGAGAACTATCGTCACAGCTTCTTCAATACCGTCTTCATGCATTTGTTTGACCGTATCTTCAATAAATGGTTGGATATGCTTTAAACCGATATACAGCACGTATTCTACGTCTTTATCCTTGTTCAGTTCGTCGCGCAATGCCTCGGCCTGACGTTCTGTTGTACCTGCGAGCGGCGAAATTCCTCCAATCGCCTTGTAGCGGTCTTTTAAATCCTGCAGTGCTTCCTCAGACGGTCGACGTCCACGTCTGATATGTGTGTAGTACGGTTCAATATCTTCTTCTTTGTACGGCGTACCATACGCCATAACCAGTAACCCTCTTTTTTTCATTACAATAACTCCTTAATTAGATTTATAATCTGCTGAATACGTATGAACAAATTCTGATACACGTCTTAACGTGTCGGGTTGAACTTCCGGGAATACCCCGTGACCTAAATTGAAGATGTAGCTGTCAGACCGCAGTCCTTGATCAAGAATGCGTGTAAGACGCTCTTCGATCACTGCCCACGGTGCGAGCAGAATTGCAGGATCCAAATTCCCCTGCAACGTTTTAGTGATGCCTTTTGCGCGTGCTTCTTCAATTTGTATACGCCAGTCAAGACCGACGACATCCACAGGAAGTGCATTCCATTCCTCAATTAAATGGCTGGCGCCGACACCGAATGTTGTCACCGGTACATTCTTCTCTTTAATACCTCTGAAAATACGCTGCATGTGCGGTGCGATAAATGTCCGGTAGTCCTCACGGTTCAACGCACCGACCCATGAATCAAATACTTGAATCATCTTACAACCAGCATCGATTTGTGCGTGCGTATATGTAATACACATATCAGCTAGTTTCTCCATGAGCATATGCCATGCTTCAGGTTGCTCATACATCATCGCTTTTGTTTTGTTGTAGTTCTTAGATGGCCCACCTTCAATCATATAACTCGCTAAAGTAAACGGAGCGCCTGTAAATCCGATCAATGGTACATTTAACTGTTCCTGCGTTAATAATTTAATTGTATCTAAAATGTACGGTACATCTTGTTCCGGATGAATCTCACCTAAACGAGAAACGTCCTGAATCGTACGGATTGGATTATCGATAACCGGTCCAATACCAGATTTAATCTCTACGTCAACACCAATTGCTCCAAGCGGAGACATAATATCTTTATAAAGAATTGCTGCATCCGTGTTATATTGATCGACCGGTAACTTTGTTACATATGCACAAAGTTCTGGATCATGTGTAATTTCAAATAAACTATGTGTTTCTTTAATCTTTCTGTATTCAGGCTGACTTCTTCCTGCCTGACGCATAAACCAAACCGGTGTATGGGATGCTTTTTCTCCTCTTGCTGCTTTTAAAATCGTATCGTTAAATGAATTCAAACAAACTTCCCCCAATTTTTTCGTATATAGTCTGATTTTATCATAAGAATTATTATAAAGTAGCATAAAAAACTAATGTCATTAAACTGACATAAATCTTGTATTTTGGGTATAGATAAATAAAGAGAGGATGATAACGATGTATACTTATATAACTTATGGTTCCAGCTTTTTCCTGGATAAAATAAAAAGGAAATATTCAAAACGACAAATATTATCTTTCTATAATGAAGACAATGCTTATTTATATGAAGAAACGGATGATAAATCGATGTTTAGTGCACCACAATCATTCACTAATGTTATTAATGATGGTAAACTTCTTGAGAAACCGACTTTATTACTTTATTTTATTGTGAAAGAAGCGCGTCAGGAAGTCTTTGATACGAAACCTTTCCCTTTAGAAAAACTTAATGATTACGAAGGATATCAGGCTTTCCGTCTATTACGTCCTAAACGTGGTGAAACATATGTTGCGACTTTCCAGTTTGATAGAAAGAGTCAGATAGATGATTTCAGAAAGAGCAGCTTCTTTAGAGAAAACTTTAGTAAAGAAGCATTATCTATGTATCAATCAGAAGATATTATGGCCAATATATATTATTCAAAATATTTATATGTAGAGAAACCCGAAGGATTAACAGAAGCAGAAGATTAAAGAAAGGATTGAGACAGATGTCTCAATCCTTTAATAATTTCATACGTTTTTCAATTTTCTCTGTTACATTACGCATCGTCCAGAGCATAAGCAGGAAAAATACAGCCACATAATAGAAGTGCGCAGGATAAAATATAATATAGATTACCGCGATAATCATTGTTGTAAGACATACGAGTTTACGCATGAACTGTTTGAAACCTATTAATACCAAACTTTCCGGAACTGGCCAAACTTGTGGCCACAACTGAAATGCCTGTTGTTTATAAAATTGTGATGTTTGTAAAACAATCGCATACACTAAAAATGCGCCGATAATCATTGCAATAATTTCCTGATTCACAATCCACATCACAACAGCTGCAATTAAGATGAGTCGAATGATAATCCATAATGCATCACTACTGCGCAGAAAATTTCTAACAAATAAAAACTCAAACATATGTTGCTGATTGTACTTAGTTTTATTCTTAGTTAATAAAACATCTAGTACACGACGTCGTTTAACAGTATCTTTCATACCTTTTACATCTGTAAACATATTAATCGTTTTATTTTGTTGATGTGCCAATCGTTCTTCGTAATCTATCATTGCATGCCAGTTTACTGTACGGTATTGTGTGTTTTTAATAAGCAGATAAATCAAACCAAATCCAAAAATGATAATCGGAAAGATTGTCATCGGTAAGCCTTCAAGTGAAGTATATATTCCAGATAATGCCATTAAAAATATCAGTAGACTGATCAAATGTTGCGCTATATCTAACTTCATCATAAAAAAACGGATCCATATACCAATGATAATCATTAAGAGTCCTAATATAATAGCACAAATAAACCCTCTCACCGATGGATCTACTGCATTAAAATATAGCGGAATAAATAAAGCTGCAACAATTGCAAAAATAACAATTCGAATCAATGCACTTCTTATCATTGCTGATTTAAAATAGGCATTCATATGCTGTTCAAAATTCAGTAAAAAAATCTGATCTGCCGGTCTGACGAAAGTTCTAATATTCGTAATGGTTAGCATAGCGAGTGTTACTGCAATAATAAGATGATAATTGATGTGCGGTGATAAGTTTTTTACCATTTGTGAATACTGTAACATCAATGCACCAAAAGCAATTGATAAGAATACGACAAAATGACCATTAAAGATAAACTTACTATAATAAGCTACTTCTTTATGATTCTTCGCTCGCCTTTGATTAAAAAGTTGAACCGCCTTATTCATGCGCATCACCTGTTGCAAAAATATAAATTTCGTCCAGTGTGGCATTCGGCATATTAAACTGCAACCTCAAATCATTAAGCGTACCTCTACCGATTAGTTTACCATGATGCATCAGTAAAAATGAGTCGCAATAACGTTCTGCCGTCGTTAAAATATGGGTACTCATCAATACAGTGCGTCCGGCTTCTCTCGCTTTCACCATAAGATCAAGCATCGATTGTATCCCTAAAGGATCTAGTCCTAAAAATGGTTCATCAATAATATGAAGCGCTGGTTCCGGGATAAATGCACAAATAATCATTACTTTCTGTTTCATCCCTTTCGAGAAATGAACAGGAAATTGTTTCAGCTTATCTTCCAAACGAAATATCTTTAATATCGGCATCGCGCGTTCCATAGCTACCTCTGCATCAATATTATATGCCATCGCCGTCATATCGATATGTTCTTCTAATGTTAATTCATCATATAACACAGGTGACTCTGGAATATACGATAGTTCTGAGCGATATTTAAATGGATCGTTTGAGAGTTTATAGCCATTGATTTCAATATCACCTTCTAACGGACGTAGCAACCCTAACATATTCTTAATCGTCGTACTTTTTCCGGCACCATTTAATCCGATAAGTCCGATAATCTGACCTGGTGCTAATTCAAAATCTATATTATGAATAACAGGTTGATTACCATATCCCCCTGTTAAATTACTCACTTTAACTGTCACATGCATTCTCCGTTCATCCTAATTTAAATTTATTGTATCAAATAATGATTATTTCTCATAACGAATTGTGATTGTATGAATATTTTCATTATTTACATTATAATAAACAAAATAGCAAATAATTTAAGGAGGCGTTTTCAATGCGTGAAACAGTTTTCGGAAAAATATTAAAAGGTGACATCCCTTCATATAAAGTTTATGAAGATGAGTATACATATGCATTTCTAGATATCTCACAAGTATCAAAAGGCCATACACTCGTTATCCCTAAAAATGCAGCTGAAGATATCTTATCTGTAGACCCTGAAGATTTAGCAAAAGTTATTCAATCTGTACAAAAAGTTGCTAAAGCAGTTGATGCTGCATTTAGTCCAGCTGGAATCAACATTATTCAAAATAATCGTGCTTTCGCTGATCAATCTGTATTCCATATCCATTTCCATATCATTCCACGTTATGAAGATGATATAGATGGGTTCGGTTACAAGTGGGAAACACATGCGGACGCGTTCAACGAAACAGCAATGCATGAATTAAAAGATGCAATCAGCAATGCGATAAAATAAGCATGTTATTAAAAATTATGGGTATAGATTAGTACAAGCAAATTGAGGAGGATCAATTTATGAAATTTTCACGTATATTATTAGGATTTGGTGTAGGAATCGCTGCAGGTGCAGCAACATCAATATTAAATGCACCGAAGTCAGGTAAAGAATTACAACAAAACTTTCAATCAACTGCATATGACACTAAAGCACAGATGAATCAGTTAAAGATTGAAGCAAATGAAGTAAAAGATGCTGTCTTCAAAACAAAAGATGCTTCACAAGAAGTGATGAAAACGATGACAGATGAAATTAAAGATATGATTGCACATTATAAATCTGATATTCAGCCAAATGTTGAGAATTTAAAAGGCAATATCGAAAACTTAAATAATCGTAAAACTGAAATTATGGATAACTTATCAAAAAAATAGATATAAAAAAAGAAGATATGATATCTTCTTTTTATATTTTTAAAAATTCAGAAAAATATCTTGTTTCACAAATGTATTATGTTAAAATATTATTATCCTATAGTAAAGTATGATGTTATCATCATACTTTTTTTATTTTAACTATAGCAATAATATAAATTTAATATACAAGTGAAAGGATGGCAGCGTTATGAAACGTGAAAAAGATGTAATTGAAAAAATGCTTTTTACACATAAAGTATCTCAGTTGAGTAAAGCTTTATGGAAAACCGTGGAAAAAGACTGGCAAAAATGGATTAAACCTTATGATTTAAATATTAATGAACATCATATATTAATAATCATCAGAAACCTTGAAAAGGCAACGATTTCACAAGTGAGTCAATATGGCGTGATGCATGTTTCAACTGTGTTTAACTTTGCTAAAAACCTTGAAAAGCGTGGATATTTAACGATGCCTAAAAGTGAATTCGATAAACGTAATACGTATCTTGAATTGACTGAAAAAGGGAAAGAATTGCTGTATGAAACATATCATGGTTATAAAGAAACAGATGATCGTATTTACGAAGCAGCAAATAATTTTAATGACATAATGCATGACCTTCCTTCTTTCACTGAATTAAAATATATCGTAGCGCAAATATATGGCGACGACTTTATTAAACACCTTGATAAAAGTCATAATGACCTATTAAAAGTTTTACTTGACGAGAACGAAACTGATAATGCATAATTGCTAGGTAAATTGACCGATAGGAGAATTGCCATGTACTTATGTAATAAAAACTTTAACTTTCGTGCAACATACGGTTTACAGCGTATATTGCTTATTTCAGCACTTATTTCAATCTTAGTATTTATCGTTAGTTTTGAATTATTCTCAAGTGTTTTTGGTAAACATTTCTCTGATCAGTACTTTTTTCTTTTTATCGCAGCATGTTTATTGCTATACCCTATTCATAAATTTTGTCATATGATACCTTTTATGAATGATATGAAATCAATGATCTTACAAAAAACGAATAAGTCTAAATTTTTTCCGTTATTTAATATAAGAATCAATCATCCGATTCACAAAATAAAATTTGGTATTTCACTGATGCTGCCGTTTGTCATAATAACTTTTATCACGTTATATTGCGCAGTAGCATTACCACAATTTGCACATTACTTTCTATTTATATTTTCTATTAATGTCGGGATGTCATTTATTGATTTTATATACTTAAAGTATATTATCAATACACCGAAAGGCTCTTACATCGAAGAACGTAAATATGGTTTTGAAATACTGACAAAACATGAACTTTCAATGAATTATCACGAGTGCAATATTAGATAAATTGTAATCTAATATTGCTTTGTGATATATTAGAACAGAAATTGTAACTGAAAAGGAGAATACGTATGACGAAACTTAAAAAAGTAATTCTGCCTGTAGCATTATCTATATCAGTTTTAGGATTATCTGCATGTGGAAATAATGGTGAAACTTTAATATCTTCTAAAGCAGGAGATGTTACTACAACAAATGTAATTAAAGAGATGGGTAAAACTGAAGTAGCTAACACAGCGTTCCAAATTTTAATCGGAGATATTTTAAAAGATAAATACGGTAAAAAAGTAGATGCAGATAAAATTAAAAAGTCTGTAGATGAAGAAATTAAAAAATACGGTGGAGAGAAACAATTCCTTCAAATTCTACAACAGCAACAACCAGGAATGACTGTTGAACAATATAAAGACACGCGTGTCAATGATGAATACCGTAAAAAATTGTTAGAAGAAACAGTTAAAGTAACAGATGCAGATGTAAAAGAAAATGCGAAGAAAGCATCTCACATCTTAATTCAAGTGAAATCTGATTCGAACAAAGATGGTTTAAGTGATAAGGCTGCGAAAGCAAAAGCAGAAAAAATCTTAGCACAAGTTAAGAAAAACAAAGCTGACTTCGCTAAGATCGCTAAAAAAGAATCTGGTGATACAGGTTCTAAGGCAAACGGTGGATCATTAGGCTATGTTGTTAAAGGACAAACAGTTGAACCGTTTGAAAAAGCGTTATTTAAATTAAAAGAAGGCGAACTTTCAGGCTTAGTAAAAACTGACTTTGGTTACCACATTATCTTAGCGGACAAACAAGATGATTTCGATAGCCAAAAGAATAGTCTAAAAGAAAAAGTACGTCAAACTAAAATTCAAAAAGATCCTAAATTAATGGTTGATGCATACAAAAAGCTGCTTAAAGACTACGATGTCGATTACAAAGATAAAGACATTAAGAAAATCGTTGATGAGCAAATTTTAACAGCACAATCACCAGAAGTAAGTCAATAATCTAAAAATCCCAGGATATCAATAATTCCTTATTGATATCCTGGGATTTTAAGTTAATTCGTCAATCATTAGTCCAGATTGATGGGTTTATAAAATTGTCTGTTCTCAAGTGCGAAAATGCGTTCTGAGAAGTTACCCTTCTCTACTTTTTTCATATGTTTATCAAACATCTGCATACGTGCATCAATATTATCGATAAAGTTTAATATCTCCGCTTCTTTTACCATCGGCAATTTTGGTGATCCATATTCGTATTTACCATGATGACTTAAGATTAAATGACGAAGCAGCATAATTTCTTCTCCATCAATATTATGTTCACGCGCGATACTCGCTACTTCGTCACTCATAATTGAAATGTGACCTAGTAGATTTCCTTCTACAGTATAGCTTGTTGCGACTGGCCCGGATAATTCTTTAACTTTACCCAGATCGTGCAGAATAATACCTGAATATAATAAACTCTTATTGAGTGATGGATAAATATCACATAATGCTTTTGCCTGCTTTAACATCGTTAGCACGTGATATAACAACCCTGAAACAAAGTTATGATGATTACTACTCGCAGCAGGGAATGTCATAAATTCATTTTGATGTTTCTTTAATAATAAACGTGTCACACGTTGTAACTTCGCATTCTCAATTTCAAGCAGATAGTCCATCAGCTCATTCATCATATCATCTTCACTAAGTGGTGCTGATTCTAAAAAGTGCTCTAGCTTCACACCATCTTCAGGTGTCGCTACTTTAAATTGATTGACCTTCATCTGAATTCTGCCACGATAATCTATAACATCACCTTTAATTCTTACTAAAGTTTCAGGTGTTAGTGCTTTTATATCATCTTCAGTGACAGTCCATACTTTCGCTTCTAAATCTCCACTTTTATCTTTAAGATATAACGTTAAATAAGGTTTCCCTTGTCCTGTTACGCCTTGAATTGCTTTGTGAATTAAAAAGTAGTTATCAACAGAAGCACCAGGTTTTAATGTTTCAATGGTTCTCATTTTTTAACCTCCTTATTTATTCTCTCTAGTGTAATGGTATTTTTGTTTGTAACCACAGTTGATCTATTACAAGTGTAATAAATAATTTGGTTAGATTTTAACTTCATCATATATTCTAATATACGCTCACGTCTCGTTCTATCAAAATGCACAAATGCATCATCAATAATAATTGGGAACGGATAATATTTATTAAGCGACTGTATTAAACTTAGTCTCAATGCAATATAAAGTATTTCTTTCGTTGATTGCGATAATTCTGTCGGATGATAAACTTGACCATCGCTCGCTTTGACAACAAGATGTTGATCTTTATACAGTACTTGTATATATCTATCCTCAGTCAAATACTTAAATATCTCAGTTGCATCACTGATAACATATGGTAGTCTTTTTTCTTTAACTGCTTCAATATGTGCCTCAATCAATGTTTCAATATAATTGACCGCCGTAAAATCATATATTAAAGTATTTAATTGATTTTTCTTAATCTGTAATTCATATTTTAGACGGGACAAACTATCATCACTCGCGATTGTTTCCATTTGCTCGTGTATCCCTGTTAATCTTTCTTTCACTCGAGCTAAGTCGCGCTTTAACTGATTAATGTGCGCTTCAATAGCATTCAGTTGCGCCACTAAGTCAATCGTTGTAACATAGCTTAAAGCCGTATTATCATCATATGAGAATCCTTGTTCAGTAAGTGAACGACTTAATTTATCAAACTGAGTTAAATCACTATGATAATTGTTAAATGTTTTTTCCTGAGCATAATATTCTGATTCATTGCTTACTTTAGCTTCATCGAAAAGTGTCTGTAATTCATTATTGAACTGTAATAATTGTTCCTGCATAATTGCAATCTCTTTATTTAACAGCGCTATCTGATCATTATTCTTATTAAACTGAAACTTATTCTTCTCATCTTTCGTCTGCATCGTCTTTAAATCATGGAATAAGCTGTCGATATTTAATTCAATCGGTACTGTTTGTTTAAAGCGATTAAATACATCGTTAAATTGTAATATATGTTGCTCGGTAGCTTTATATTTACCATTCAATGTTTCTAATTCCAATGCCAACGTATTAATCTTATTAATTTGTTTGATGGCAAGTGTAAGTCGAGTTACCAGATAATCTTCCGGTAAATTTAGTTTTGTTCTTATATTTTGTAATGTTGAAGTCGATTGTTCAATACGCTTATTAATATCTTGTAAACTGTGATTTAACTGATTATATCGATTTTTTTCGCGTGCTATTTCACTATTACCTTCATTCATACGCTGTCTGATTAATCGTTGTTCTTCCAGATCAAAGGATAAATCAAAGTTATCCTGCAAATCTTTTACCTTTAGATTAAGATCTGTAACTTCCTGCGCTAAAGATTGATTGAAATGCAAATCCGGTTTTTTATTCATCATCAACATAACAATTGTAAGCACTGCTAACACACCAAATACACCCAGGACGATATATTGAGGTATTAAAAATGAATAGATGGCACCACCGATAAACAATAACATCATTAATAACAAACTACATTGCTGAAGTTTATATTGTTTTAACTGTTTCGCTTCAAAAGTTGCTGCTTCTTCCTTCATCGTATCGTAAAGCTTAGTTTTATCTATTAAATCAGTCTTACTCTTTTCAAGTTGTAAAGATTTTTCGAAACGTTCATCATGCACCTTTACATGTTCCAGATCATGAAGTGCCTGTTCTTTTTTAGCAATCGTATCTTTAACAAAATTAATCTCTCGATCTATCTGTGACTTCTCAAGTGAATCTTTTTCGAGTTGATTGATTGTTAAACTTGCTTGTTCATTTACTGATGGTCCTGCATCTACAAGATGATATTTCTCCCATCCAATATCTTTCATCAATGTTGCCTGTTCATTTGTCAGCTGATCAATCATCTTTGAATGATGAGAAAGATCTGACTGATAGTTTCGATATGACTGTTCTTGTTTAAGCAAGTCATTTGATTGTTCTATTACCTGATTCTTAAGCAATTGTATACTGCTGTTTTCAACTGTTAATTGGTTGAGTCTTTCCTGACGCAGTTGTAAGTCCCGATTGACTTGATGCTGTTGTTTCTTTAGCGCTTCAAATCGGTCAATCCCCTGCTCGGGGAAAGTTGGCGGTGCAATATTCAATTTGTGTTCGAGTGCTTTCCATTCTTTCGCTTGATTGTGAAAAGCTATTTCACGTTGTTTACGTTGTAATACTTGATTAAGTTCTTTAAGATGTGTCTTATATTCATCGGACTCGCGCCTTAATTTATCTTGTTCAGACAGTAATGTATCATACGTTTCAAACAGAAGATCTTTTTGACGAATTTGAGATTCTAGAACTTGTAATTCTTCGGTAGCTTTATTTATTTCACCCCTAACGTCATCATTTAATAATCGTGATTTTTCCTGTTTAATATGTTCTGTCATCTGCGTAAATTCAGTACTGCCAAATGCTCCTGCTTGCAAAAGATATGCCTGTAATTTATCTTCAGTCAGTTTGCGATGCACTTCCTGTAATCCTAATACATCAAATGAAAAAATATTTTTATAAGTTTCTTTTGAAATGTGGTTTAATAATTGATTTAACCATTGCACATCTTTTTGTTTGCCATCAAGCAATATTGTCGCTTCTTCTTTTTGATGTACGTAGTTACGTTCAATCGTTATTATCTCGCCTGATTGTAATTCAAGCGTCATCTTACCTCCGTATTGCGGTGAAAATCTCGGCTCAAGTCTCGGTTCATATTCCTCATCTCTATGGAAACCAAATAATAAAGCATGGATAAACGACTGCATCGTTGATTTTCCAGTTTCGTTCTCACCATAAATCTGAACAAAGTCTGAATGAATATCAAATTTTCGATGTTCTAATCTGCCGTATCCATATATTTCAAGTGATCTTATCTTCATGATTCATCCCTCATCATTAACTTTAATCTTGATTCGCCGTGATTAAGTAACGTTTGATGCACATCAAAACTTATATCATCTGCGTATCGTTCAACACTTGATTGCTGTATCGGTACACGTGCCTGATTAAATAGAGCTTCATTCTCTAAATGTTCTGCATTAAATTCACTGGCTAGTGTATGTACTTCAAATGTCTGCTCAAGCTCGATGTCATCGATCCAGACAAATTGTGATTCATTTGATTCATACATTTGTACTTGCTTGAGAATACTTTGTATTAAATGGCTGTCAATTAATGTTTCAAATGGATTAACGAGCTTTAACTGATACATACTTTTCCCTGAACTTCTTATACTATTCTTGAAATCAGTAATATCCTGATAGATGGCATGTTTGCCGGTTTCATTTAATGTTAACGTCACATGTTCAAAACGGATATGTTCTGTCGGTATAAATTTAACGTCAAGTGTTGTATGATCTCCTTCAACATAAAGATAACCTTTTCGTCCAGTATCAGAGAAACGTGTACCTTGCATCTTGCCAGGATAATGGATTTCAGGCAGATCATTAAGACGTTTCTTATATGGTAAATGTCCTAATGCCCAGTAATGATATAGTTTTTCGTTTAAATCCTCTATTCTAAACTCTGTCGTGTTGAATCCTTTAATCTTATGATGTATTCCATGCAGCATTCCGATATGAATGGATTGATCCACTTCATTCACTGGATAACCGTCTAATTTATTTTCATATGTTGTATGTTCTTTATAGCTAAATCCATGAATAAACACTCTTTGTCCGTTATGCGTAATCAGCTCGTATGACTGTACATCTTCAGAGAATACAACGACATTATCCGGATAAATTGTATAAGACTTTTGAGATAAACTATCGTCTGTTCCAGCAATATAATACACAAAAATATGTGCTTTCTTTAATCGTTCAAATTGCTGTTCAATAAATTTATCTGCTCTAATATTTCTATTTTTACTCGAATATAAATTCCCACTAATAAGTATAAAATCAACTTTCATCTCTATTGCATCATCAACTAAATTTTTAAAACTTTCAAAGCTTGCTCGGTATACATCCTGCATAATATGTTCCGGCAAGTTACTTTTTAAATCAAATGGCTCGTCTAGTAATAAGTCTGAACAGTGGATAAATTTTACCATAAGCAGTACCTCACTTTTCTTGTTACATCATATTTTACATTAAATCATATAAAATTGTTAGACAAGTCGAAAAAAAGCATCTAAAGTGATATCACATTAGATGCTTGTGTAACATTGCGTTAATTTTTCAATCTTCTTGTCAGTATAACTTTCATAACTATTGTTATATGATTTCGGGTCTTTTGGATTTAAAAAGTTTTCAATCTTGCCGGTAACAGGATCTATAAGCTTGCTTGATGCACCACAACCCAGTCCAATAATACTTTGGACTTCTTCCATGATCAAAATATTATATAATGAAGCTTCGTCCTGTTTAGAGTAACCAATGTTCTCAAGATTTCCAAGTATGTTTTTCTGACGATATAAATAATACGGAATATAATCATTTTCTATAGCAAATTGCCTTGTCATGTTCATCATATGAATGATTTCATCTCTTGGCGCCACTGGATACTTTGCTTTATTACGTGTCATCTCACTTGCTGTTTTAAAGCTTAACGTATGTACTGTTAATGACTCTGGATTTAATTTTTTCGTCTCCTGTAAAGAGTTTTCCACTTCAACGCGTGTTTCATTTGGTAATCCGATAATTAAGTCCATATTAATATTATTCATATTGTGTGCTCGTGATAGATGAAACTTATCAATCGTTTCCTGTACACTATGATGTCGCCCGATCGCTTTTAAAGTAGCGTCTGTAAAGCTTTGTGGGTTAATACTGATACGGTCAATATCATAATGATTAAGTACATCCAGTGTTTCCGTATCAATCGTATCGGGACGTCCTGCTTCAACTGTAACTTCACGTACATGCGTCATGTCAAATGATGTGTATACTGTCTCAAGCAATAATGATAGATCTTTCGGTTCAATCGATGTCGGTGTACCACCACCAAAGTATATAGAAGTCACTTGTATTTCATTATCTTTTAACCATGCTGCAGTATGCTTTATTTCATGTATTAATCCCACTAAAAATTCTGGTACCTGGTCTTTAAATACACGTATTGCATAAGCTGGGAACGTACAATATGCACATTTAGTCGGACAGAAAGGAATACCGATATAAATACTTACTTCACGTTCAAGCTGATAAAGATCCGGAATAGCAGTTAATTGTGTGTGTACTATATCTCTCATCAAGTCAATTTTCTCAGGAGAAATTAAATAATCACGTACCAATATTTTCGTAATTTCTTCATGTGTTAATCCATCTCTATAATATTTATGATATAGTTTTGTAGGTCTTATGCCAGTCAGTGTTCCCCAGCTTTGAACAATTCCTGTATGGTCAGTTAATATAGTGATCAACGTCTCACCAAGCGCCTGTTTCATATCGCGCTTTGTAACACTATTTCTTTTTGCAGATTGCGTATATGTTTTACCATCAATCGTCATTGTTGTCGTAACGGTTGTTTCATCTTTTTGCTCAATATTAAGATTGATCTGATTATCTCCAACACCTTCAAATAAGTAGCTTTCTTCATAATACAGGTTGATAATATTTTTAATATAGAGTTGAATTGATTCGAACTGTTCATGCTTAAAATAAAACTTCATTGTATCCCTCACAAAAAAATAAACAAAAAGCATATCACTTTTTGTTTATTTGATAATTTATTTAATTATTGTACTTGAAAGCTTAAATTTTAGCAATTAAGCTTCAGGCGTATCTTCAGTTTGTACGCCGTATAATTCTTCTAAAGGTTTCATGATAACACGGTTAATTTCCTGAATCATGAAGCTCATTTTTTGTTCTGCTTCCATTAATTTAGAAATGTTTTCGTCTTTTTCGATTAATTCAGCAGTTGACTGTGCTGCATTTAAATCGTCTTCTGTAATTTCCTGACCAGACATTTGTTTTTCCTGTAAATTTAACTGAATCTTTCTGAAATCATCAAAGATTTTCTTTGATTCAGGGTTGCTGTTTACTGCAGAGTAATGTTCTTTAATCGCATTGTATTCGTCGCTTTGACGTAATGCGCTTTCTAAACGGTTTGCTTCATCATAAATATTAACTGACATAATCATTCTCCTTTGAATTTACACATAATTTAATTGTTCATAATAAATATACCATAAATGGCGCTCATTATACAAAGAGAGCGATTACACCTTGTACTAAACCGATAATGCCACCAAGTAAGAAGCCTAAAAATGTAATCATCTTTAATTCCTTGTTTGATATTTCAATAACGAGTCGCTCTAAAAACGATAATTCGAAGTTATCAATCTGCTGTTTGACGATTTCAGCGATATGCACTTTCTCTAAAATTTCTGCAATATTATCTGATGTTTTAGAGATTGCATAATGTACAAATCGATCACTACCTTCACTTTCCATATATTCAAAAGCTTTTGGTGCAAGTGTGACGAGTGGTGTAGACGTATAGCGTTTTAAGTCGACTTGCGCGATGATTTGCTCGATTAAATTTTCTTTAATCGTCTCTATTTCCTGGTTACTGATAAAGTTAGACGGTTGTTTTGTTAACAACTGATGATATTCACGATTTACTTCGGTAGCGATGATATCGTTTAACTTTTCTTCTCTGCTTAATGCATTAAATTCTTTGATGACGCGATCTGCAATCATCTCTTTCGTCATAAACATTTGAATCATGCTGACAACGCGACCTTTTTCCATAAAGAAACGATCGATCATTTGCATCATGTCATCATAACCTTTTGCAGAATTAACATAGTCACGTAATTTTTCCATGATCATTGGTGGCAAACCTTCAACTTGGGCATCAAGCTTACCACGTAAATCAACTGGTAATAAATTTGCTATCTGTTCATCTTTACGCGTTAAAACTGCATTATCAATGACTTGCAAAAGTTGATGACGTAATTTCTCATTGCCAAGCGCACTTACATCTATATTGAAGCGTCTTGCAAAGTCGTCGACTGAATATTGTCCTGTCTTTAATGTCTGAATCTGACGTACGATAAAGTCTTTCATAAACCCTTCTGTTTGTGGAGTCATCAACTTTTCTTTAAAGATTTCTGGTGTGAGTAAATGTTCTGTTACCATTTCGCCCATCTTAACTGACAGTTCGTTACGACGTTTTGGAATGAGTCCAGGTGTAAACGGTAATTGTTTGCCAAATAAAAATTTTGGTTCAAACGGTCTAAATAACATCTTTATTGCGATATAATTTGTAAATCCACCGATAAGTGCACCGATGAGTCCCATAAATAATACGATTAATACTGCGTTCAATATGCCACCTCTTTATTTTTAATACTTATTAGTTTAATACCTCTATATAAAAAAAACAAACGCTGGATAAGCGTTTGTTTAGTATATTATAAACTTACTAAATTTTCGTTTTTCTTCTTATTAAAGAACATTTCAGCTTCACGCGCTTTATTTGATCCATATAATGGTTGTGTTGAACCATCTAATACACGGTAAAGGTTAGAAATTTTGTTTTGTTGTAAAACGATGTCACGATCAGATTCAATCGTTGTCCACCATAATTCATTTTTGTTATCCTGATCCGGATATGCACATGCACCACGTGAAATTACTTGAATCACTTCCAGTGGATCTCCACCTAAAGTATTTTGTAATACTTCTGAATCTCTGAATAATGCACATAAAGATACACATGTTGTCCAGTTCGGTAATACACGTTCTTTCTCAATTTGAACTAATGTTTTCTTTGATAAGCCGATTGTCTGAGCCATAGTATCTTGTGTGTATCCCGCTTCGATACGCACCATTTTGAATTTCGTTTGAAGTAAATCTGTGAATTGCTGTTTATCCATTTTCTATACGACCTTTCTCTCTAAATATAAATTTATGTCAGTAAATGCTCTTAAAATATAAGTTGAAAAAATACACATTCATCTAAAGTGACTTTACCATCTTAATATAATTTACAAAAAATTAAAAGAGGAAACTCTTAAAAGTTTCCTCTTTTTTTAAAATTATTTTTTTAATGTCACAATTATGCAACTTTCATGCCTTTTTTTGCTAAATAACGCTTTTCCTGTTCAGAAATGACAACTGCACAAGCAGCATCTCCAGAAATGTTAACAGCTGTACGCGTCATATCGAGAAGTCTATCTATCCCTAAGATAATTCCGATTGCGGCAGGATTTAAACCAACCGATGTCAGAACCATTGCAAGCATTACAAGACCAGCACCTGGCACTCCTGCAGTACCGATAGAAGCTACTACCGCTATGACAACAACTGTCACCATCTGACCAAGTGTTAAATCAACACCGGAAATTTGAGCGATAAAGATTGTCGCAACACCTTGCATGATTGCAGTACCATCCATGTTAATTGTGGCACCTAGCGGCTGTACAAAGGATGATATTTCTTTACGTACTTCTAAATTATCCTGAGCACATTCTAATGAAATCGGTAACGTCGCATTTGAACTTGATGAACTAAATCCAACGGTCATTGCCGGTGCGAAACCTTTAAAGAACCAGATAGGATTTCTGCGTGCCAAGAAACTGACTGCACCACCATATACAAGAATCATATGTAAGAATAAACCTAATAATACAACGAAGAAATACATTGCAAGCTGTTTAATTGCACCGAAACCTGCATTCGTAAATGCTGTTGCAACTAAACCGAATGTACCAATTGGTGCGAAATATTGCATAATCGCTGTTACGATAAACATCAGTATTTCATTTGTCTGCTCAAACAGTAATTTTACTGCTGATACTTTCTCTCGCAGTGCAATCATACCGATACCAATAAATATTGCAAACGTAATCACTTGCAGCATGTTTGTTTCACTCATAGCAAGTACTGGGTTTTTCGGAATTAAATTGATTAACGTCTGATCAAAAGTCTGGGTGGCAGGTGTGCCTTCTTCTTCTGCTGCTGCAGCTTTTTTCTTCTGTTCTTCAGCATAAGTTTTTACTTCATCACTGTTTAACAAATCACTTTTACCGTCACCTGGTTTAAATACTAAAGCAAGTGACATTGCAAGGGTGATAGCTAATGCAGTCGTTACTAAAAAGAATGAAATCGTCTTTAAACCGATAGAACCTAAATGTTTAGGATCACCTACACCAAGCACACCTAAAACAATAGACACAAATACTACTGGTACAACAAGCATAAAAATAAGATTTAAGAAAATTTGACCGATTACATTAAAGACATATTGATTAATCCACTTAACCCAGCTTGCGTCCTGATATATATTAAAGAATGAACCTATAGCAATACCAGCAATTAATGCAATAATAATCCTGACTGTCATGTTCCCTTTTATTTTCATAATATCCTCCTCAACAACCTAATTTTCTGACTATTACAAATAATTATAAATTATTTCTATTGCAATGTAAATTGTAATTTTCATAATTATGAATTTTTATGAATAAAAAACTTATTCGTATTTAATATTACAAGCATAATAATTTTTATATTATTCACTGCAATTCACTAGATATTTCTTCCCATTTGTTTGATAATAATAAGACATGGTTTGAGAGGATGAAAAAAGTGCAGGTAAAAGACCAACTCGCAAAAGCTCAGCAAGGTGCAAAAGTCAGTATTATAATGTATGTATTGCTTACTACGTTAAAATTGTTATTCGGTTATATGAATGGCTCACATGCGCTTGTTGCCGATGGATTAAATAACGCGACTGACGTTGTTTCATCAGTTGCTCTGCTTATAGGACTTGCAATCAGTATGAAGCCAGCAGATGATAATCATAACTATGGTCATTATCGTTCTGAATATATCGGTTCACTGATTGCTGCATTCATTATGTTTGCAGTCAGCGTTCAGGTAATCCTTCAGGGCATTCGACACTATATCAATCAGGACTTTTCAACGCCATCCATTGAAACAGCAGTAGTAGCGATATTATCAGCGTTAGCAATGCTACTCGTCTATTTCTACAATCGTAATTTAGCGAAGAAAGTAGATTCCAGTGCATTAAAAGCAGCCGCAGCTGATAACCTATCCGATGCGCTTGTATCGCTTGGAACATTTGTAGGTATTGTCGGCGTATTCATGGGACTACCCTTCTTAGATACCGTCGCAGCAATAGTAGTCGGTTTATTGATCATGAAAACAGCGATAGAAATATTCTTTGAAACAGCTATTACATTAACAGATGGCTTTGATGCAGAAACACTTGATGAGATGAAGAAAATCGTCTTAAATGTTGAGGATGTTTTATCCGTTGTAGATATTAAAGGAAGAAATCACGGTGTCATGACATTTATCGATGTTACCGTAACAGTAGATGCAAATCTTACAGTGGCGGAAAGCCATGATATTACTGAAAATATAGAACACAATATTAAAGAAGCATACGGTGCAATTGAAACAATCGTTCACTTAGAACCACATGAATAGGAAATGAATACAATATGTATAAAACGAGGACAAAGCATATGTTATGCTTTGTCCTTTTCTGCGAGTATTTCTCTTAATTTCGATCTCTTTTCAAATCTATTATCGATTAATACACCAATTATGATGATAATGACAGCAATGATACAGATGAGTAATGTGTGCTGATTAACAAATAACAAACATATAACTAATATTAAACAAAATAGATATGAAAGATATGTAAAAACATAAAAATAGCGACCATCTTTTCTTAATTGTTCTTCATCATAATCAATACTCGTATCATTTCGAAGTTTTTTCATATTTTGCTTAAAATATTTATTGAATTGTACTACTCTGATGAAAATCAAAGTTGAAACAACAATAATATATAATACTTTTGAAAAATTATTGTTATAAATCAAATGAATAGCAAGTAAAGTATTCATTATAATTATGATTTTATTTCTATTTAACCACGCAAAAAACTTATCTATTTTCATTTAATACCTCTCGCACCTCACTATGACGTTCGAAATATTCATCAAACATAACCAGAACTAGAACAATGCCGCCGAAGACCATAATATAATTCCACAGATTACCCCATTCAATCATCATCACGACATAAACTAAGTAGAATGTAGCGAGTTTAAATAACACCGGTATTAACCAGACGATGAAATAATCAGTTTCTTTATTGATGAAATAATTAATATGCGTAATTTCTGTATGACGATACTCATTTATAATATAGACAGTAAGTTTAACAACAAAATAGAGCATAACGAAAGCAAGTACAATGAGAAGAATACGTTCTGCCCACATTTTTGGTAACCAGTCTTTCATAGCCATATAACTAATCATAAAAATCAATGTTAACCATTCATCCTTCGCCCACCATTTATCTATCATCAGGTAACCTCCTATTTTAAGTATTATTGTATACTTTTACCATTATCAATTCAATTACTATCTGCTTAATTGCTTTATTAAACCGGCTAATACATTTATACTTAATCTAAACAGAATTCACTACGAGGAGTGTTGTTATTATGATGGCTGTAAATCATAAAGAAAATTTATTTTATATCGGTGATGTATCAAGTCCTAAAGCGCAAATGACTTATGTGCCGACTGGAGAAGATAAGATTATTATCGATCATACCGAAGTTAACGATGAATTACGTGGTCAAGGTGCAGGTAAGATGATGGTAGAAGCTGCGGTTAAATACGCACGTCAAAACAACAAAAAGATTATCCCATTATGTCCATTCGCTAAAAGTGTATTTGATAAAACACCTGAATTTCAAGACGTATTATAAAAGAAATCCAGCACTATGATAATCTTCATAGTGCTGGATTTTTTGATGATGTTAAACGTGTCCAATATCTCACCTTTATTGGACACATCGACATCGATTCAGAAAACAATCTAGCCCCAAGCATACCTACTTATACAAATTATACTTCGCACCATACATCGAAGCCTGCGTGCGATCTTTCACTTCAAGCTTTGCAAAGATATGACTAACATGCGTCTTGACTGTCTTCTCTGATACAAATAACTGCTCTGCTATCTCTTTATTGGTTAAGCCTTTCGACATTTCAGCTAATACTTCCAGTTCTCGCTTTGATAATGGATTTTTTATATGTGGCAAATTCAGCCCGGATTCTTTATATGCTTCTACACTCGGATGAAATGCCTGAGCGCCAGCTAGCACTTGTTTAATCGTGTGAATCAACACCTCAGGTTCACTGTCCTTCATTTCATATCCATCTGCTCCTGCATCTATCACACCCATTACATGTTCTTCATCAACAAAACTTGATAATACAAGCACTTTCACTTCGGGATAGCTGCTTTTTATGGCTTTAGTTGTTTCTATACCGTCCATGTTAGGCATTACAAGATCCATAATAATTAACGTCGGCTTATCATGTTCTTTAAGATATGACACAACTTCACTGCCATCGCTGAAATCAGCAACAACGTCAAAGTCTGCTTCTGTTGATAATAAAAATTGTAATCCTTGTCTCACAATATGATGATCATCTACGATTATTATTTTCATGTTGTTGTCCTTTCGGATAAAAAAGTTCTATCATTGTTCCGACATTTTCTTCGCTTTTCATATTAACTTCTGCGCCTATCTCATTGCTGCGTTGCAGTATATTCTTTAGACCATGGGTCGGTAACGTTTTAGCTGAACTTACTTTAAATCCTTTACCTTTATCTTCTATCTTCATTATAAACTGTTCGCTTTGCTGTGATAAATGAATGGATACTTCATCTGTTTGGGCATGTTTCTTAACGTTATTCATTGCTTCCTGAATAATTCTAAAGATTGTATGCTCTACTTTACTTTCCAGATTAAGTAGACCAGATACTTTAATCGTTACATTTAAACCTAACACTTCAGCATAATTCTTTATTGCTTCAACCAGGCCTTGTTCTAATCCCACCGGTTTCAACTGCCAGATTAATGCGCGCATTTCATTGACAGCATCCTGGCTGGTTGACTCTATCATCTGAAATGCCTGAATAGATTTCTCGTCCTTACTCATTGTCCCTGCTGCGTGCGCAGTGAGCTTTAATGAAAATAACATCTGATTAACTGAGTCATGCAAATCACGAGCCAGTCTATTTCGTTCTTCCTGTAATGCAGTCTCTCGTGCTTTCTCAGTAAGATAGATACGTTTAATCGCGCTCCCAATTTGGAAGGCAACGGATTCTAATAAAGCGAGATCTTCTTCTGAATAAATTTTGGTGTTCGGCGTCGCAACGTTTAACAATCCAAATCTTTCATCACCTGATTGTAGTGGCACTGTTGCATGATGTGTTATACCACCGGTCTTATCACTATATTGCTTATTCGCCTTTACGATACGTGAACACGTAATAATATTGCTTGCTTTTGTTAACTTCTTTTGATGATAACGCGAGACACACCAGCACGGTCCTTCTGTCATATAACGACAATCATCCATGAGTAAAGCATCCGGCAATCCATATTCAGATGCAAGCGTATGTGTTCCGTCTTCATCGATAAAGAATATCCATCCAGTAGAAAAATTGGTCCCCTTAACCA
>CABFOD010001117.1_pt1 | contig 29471 bp, 36 predicted proteins | sample 3521941 | NCBI WGS metagenome assembly CABFOD01 (sample SAMEA5312449, study PRJEB27640) | indoor metagenome | biome: indoor environment; feature: uncontrolled; material: polymer tiles stone | place: Germany | collected 2014-07-07
CAGTTAATTAAAAAAAGTAAAAATGCTTATATAAAATGAATCAATAAACAAAAATTAAAATTAATCGGAGGAAAAAAACATGATCACTAAAGAAATGCTCGTTTCAGATATCGTAAAGCAATCGCCTAAATCAGCAGATATTTTTAGAAGTAACCGTATCGATTTCTGCTGTGGAGGTAATATCCCGTTATCAGAGGCTATCAACGAAAAAAGTAAGCCGCTTGATGCACTATTAGAAGAAATTAACGCTTTAGATAATGGTGGTGATGGAACGCTTGATGTACAGTATTTAGATAATGCAGCGCTTATCAATTACATTCAAAATAAATATCATAAACCACTTGCAGAAGAATTTAAGAACTTAATGCCTTATGTAACGAAAGTAGCAAAAGTGCATGGTGAACGTCATCCACATTTACTAGAATTAAAGGAATTGACGATGAAGTTACGAGATGAATTAATAGAACACACAAAAGATGAAGATGAAAATGTATTTCCTCTTGTCATCGAATATACAAACAATCCGACAGATGATTTAAAGACTAAACTTGCACCTCATATTGCTGAACTTGAAACAGAACATGATGGTGCAGGTAATATTTTAAAACGCATGCGTGAAATGACATCCGACTTTACTCCGCCGATGGATGCTTGTGGTACATTTAGAGTTGTATACCAACGTTTAGCAATGCTTGAACGTGATACTTTCCAACATGTACATCTGGAAAATAACGTGTTATTTGAAAGAATTAAATAGATAATCAAACAAAAAGAAACAAGTCATAATTAGACTTGTTTCTTTTTGTTTGGGTGATCATTCAGTAATCTGTTTATCATCAGCAATTCATAAATGTAATGACTTTTCATTTGATTATCATCAAATTCAGTTAAATGCTTCACACTGTTTTTAAGTAAACTCAGCGAAGGTTTATCGGGATGGTAAGAGCGATCTTTACCGAATGACTCAAAAGCTTTCATTAATTCATTAAGTGCTTTCTTTTCTTCTATTGTCATTTCAAAGGTCGTCCCATTTGGAATGAGTATCATATGATTGATATGCAGTTGAATGAGACGGTTAACATCAAGTCGATGACGTAACTTTGTCAATTCGTACTCAATTTCTAAATTTTTATGAAAATGTAGTTCCTCTTTTTCGTATGCCAGTAAAGTATCAATCTTAGCGATTAATTTATTTGTTTGCTCCATGATTGGCAATGTGCCGCTTAAATCAGCAAGATTAGCATTGATTTCAGTCGAACGCCTTACAAGCATAGACATTAACTTTGATTCCAATATATCCATAAGACTCGCAATCTGCATATGATACTTTGGTGGTAATACAAAGAAATTGACGACAGTTGCTGTCGTTAAACCGATCGTTGTTGTAGCTAGTCTTGAAAAGAAGTTAAATGCAAAATCCTGATGAATATTAGGAACCATAGCTACTGCAGTAAGACTGGCAACAAGCATGCCATCATATAACTTTAGTTTATAGCATACAAACAAAGTCAGTGTTGCAGCGATACTATAACTTAAAGCACTGTCTCCTAAAAAGTATGTACTCATTACAGCGATAAATGCCCCGAGTATAGAAGCTGGAAATCTGACAAATGCTTTCTTCAAAGAAGCGCGAGCTGTCGGTTCTATCGATACGATTGAAGTAATAACTGCAAATATCGGTGGTAAATTAAAAAATTGACATATTACTGCAGTTAAAAAGGTTGCAAGCCCGGTTTTAATCGTTCGGGCACCGATTAATTTTTTCGTCCATTTTATTTTCATTTCATCATTCCAATTTTTAAAAGTAGTATACTGCTTAATCTTTGTTATAATAAACAGTGACGAATATATGATATGGTTATTAATCAAATTAATCAATACTTTCGTATGAAATTAATCGATATTTACACATATCATATGAATAAATTTAAGTGAAAGAAGAGATAAACATGATCGTAACATCAGAAAAAGATTTACAAGGACTTAAAGAAATTGGACGTATTGTAGCACTTATACGTGATGAACTTAAGAAACAGGCGAAACCTGGTATGACAACTAAACAACTTGATAATATTGCCAAAGAATTATTTGAGGTGCACAGTGCTAAATCAGCGCCAATCACTGAATATGACTTTCCAGGATACACATGTATTAGTGTAAATGAAGAGGTAGCACATGGTATTCCGGGACCACGTGTTATCAACGATGGAGATTTAGTAAATGTCGATGTATCTGCATGTAAAGATGGCTATTATGCAGATACAGGTATTTCATTTGTTGTAGGTGAGGTTAATGACCCTATGAAACAAAAAGTAGTGGATTGTGCTGAAATGGCATTTAATGAAGCGATGACGAAGATTAAACCTGGTGCTAAACTAAGTAATATCGGACGTGCAGTAAACGCTACAGCACGTAAAAATGGCTTAACAGTTATTAAAAACCTAACTGGACATGGTATCGGTAAAAGTTTACATGAAGAACCAAAGCATATTATGAATTACTATGATCCAATGGATAAAACTTTGTTAAAAGAAGGTATGGTATTAGCTGTTGAACCTTTCATCTCTTCTAAAGCAACAATTGTTTCTGACGGTAAAGATGAGTGGGCATTTGAGACGAAAGATAGAAGTTTTGTCGCACAAATCGAGCATACACTAGTCGTTACAAAAGATGGTCCATTGCTACTGACAAAATTAGAAGATTAATCATACTACTTTAGTTGTAGTCAATAATCATTCCACAGACGCTTATATGTTTGTGGAATTTTTTTTATAATGATGATACTACGTAACGAATGAGGTATGAATATGCAAAAGATAAAACATTACTTAAACAATACTGTCAAAGCCTGCGTTCAGAACTTTATGTACTTTAGAACGGCAACTGCCTATAAACGATTAGCCGATATTAATGGATTGAAAAACATAAAACAAAATGAAATAAAGTTGTTAACTTCTGAAAAAGAACAACTACAAATTACGCTTGAAACATATGAAATTAAACCGACAGACCATTTAAAGAACAATCGTCAACCTTTAATCAATAAACTTAATACGATTGATAATGATATTGATGAAATTGAATCATTACTGTTAAACTTAGAAGAAGAAAAAAGAAATATACAATATGAAATATTATTATTATCCAATGTAAAATAAAGAGGAAGTGTATATGTGAAACAAATTGTTAGCTCAGAGTTATTAATCATCTTTTTTACATTGATATTGTTATCGAACCTGTATTATATATTCTTTGTGAAAATTGGGATGCTGCTTGTTATTGTTGCAGCAATTGCACTGATTTACTTAAGCCAGAACATGAAAGAAAATCTGCGCGGGCTTATCATATTATGGATTGGACTAATCATGTTGATGTTTGGTTTACTATCTAATCCATATACTTTAATCGTTTTGTTTAGTTTCATTATTATCGTTGCAATCAGATATATCATCTATAAACGTCAGCCGATGAAAGTCATCCAGACAGAAAATAATAAGATGATCATCAATAAACAATCTTTGTTTAGTTTTCAGTCAACGCCAGACAAAGTTTATAAATTTGAAGATATCAATCTGCAACATGCTATCGGTGATTTAAATATTGATTTAAGTCAGGCAGCAAATCTTAAAGCGACCAATATTGTAGTCGTACGCAACATGATTGGTAAAACGACCATTACTGTACCATATCACTATCAGGTTAAAGTGGATTATACAACGATGTATGGCCAACTTAATATTCAGGATGCGTATACTAAGAAGGCACGAAATGAACGATTGACCTACGAATCAGATGCATATCCTAACAATGTAGTGATCAAACTTTTTGTATCATCTATAGTAGGGGATTTAGAGGTGCAGTACCGATGAATAACTATACGAGAATGATTGGATCTTTATTGATTCTTACCTATAGTCTAGCCGTAATATTTTTCTTGCTAGATCGTATTTTTGTAAATATCATCTACTTTCAAGGCATGTTTTATACACAAATCGTTGGAGTACCGGCTATACTGTTTTTAAATGTTATCGTAATACTCGCCTGTATTATTATGGGTTCGATACTTGCATATCGCCAAAATGAGCAATACTCGGATATTCAGGAAATGATATCGCGTCTTGGTGACGGTGAGAAGATTACACTGGATAATTTAAATCAGGATCTAGAAGTTATTGAAATCATGAAAACTTTAGAAAATGTAAGTACAATCATCGAAGACGTTAAACGTCAAAATCAGCTTGTAATCAATGATGTTCATACATTAAACGAAGAGACTGTGAAGCAAATTGTAGAAGAGGAGCGTCAGCGACTTGCAAGAGAATTACATGACTCGGTAAGTCAGCAGCTTTTTGCGGCAAGTATGATGCTATCTGCTTTAAAATCAGCAAATCATGCTGAACAGGTAAGCAAACAACTTAATCTATTAGAGAAGATGCTCCATGAATCACAATTAGAAATGAGAGCATTGCTATTACATTTAAGACCAGTCGGTTTAAAAAACAAAACGTTAGAACAAGGATTAATACAGCTTATTAAAGAATTGAAACAAAAGATACCATTAAATATCAATGCGGATATTGAAGAGATTAAGCTTGAAAAAGGTGTAGAAGATCATCTTTTTCGAATTGCTCAGGAGTCAATATCCAATACGTTACGACATGCTAAAGCTGAAAATATTACGATTGAATTATTTAGAGCAGGTAACCGAGTTATATTGAGAGTAACTGACGATGGTTTAGGTTTTGACATTAATCAAATAGATGATACGAGGTACGGGTTACATACGATGAAAGAAAGAGCCTTAGAGATTGGTGGTACTTGTCACGTTATTTCAGCACCACAGTCAGGCACTCGCATAGAAGTAAAAGTCCCAATCAAGGAGGAATAACATGCGCATTTTATTTGTAGATGACCATGAAATGGTTAGAATCGGTATTTCAAGTTATTTATCCATGCAGGAGAATATCGAAATTGTTGGAGAAGCGAGTAACGGCAAAGAAGGGATTGAAAAGACCTTAACGCTTTCTCCGGATATTGTATTGATGGATATGGTAATGGATGAAATGGATGGTATTGAAGCAACGATTCAAATTAAAGCCAGGATGCCTAAAGTAAAGGTGATTATGCTGACAAGTTTTATCGAAGACAAGGAAGTTTATCGCGCTTTAGATGCTGGTGTAGACAGTTATATTCTTAAAACAAGCAGCGCAGAAGAAATTCGTGATGCGATTTATAAGACATATTCTGGTGAATCAGTATTTGAAAAAGAAGTAATGGCTAAGATGAGATATCGTCTGAATCAAAAAGCTGAACTGCATGAAATGCTTACTGAACGTGAAAAGGAAATCCTTTTACTCATTGCAAAAGGATATTCTAATCAGGAAATCGCTGATGCTAGCCATATTACAATTAAAACAGTTAAGACTCACGTGAGTAATATTTTAAGTAAATTAGAAGTACAGGACAGAACACAGGCGGTCATCTATGCATTCCAGCATGATTTAATTGAATAAAAAGAAGAGTGAAATGCTGTAATAAGCATTTCACTCTTTTTAAAAGGTTATTTTTCTACATGATCATATCCATTAACCAGTAATTCTACTTCACCTGTATGCGGTTCGATTACGAGGCCGTGCACTGGTACTGAGCGATCGAAAAGCGGGTGGTTGTATACGAGTTTAACGTTTTCTCGGACGTTTTCATAAACATTGTTAAATCCACCAAGAAAATGATCGACATCAATACCGGAATGAATGATAGTATCCATCACTTCTTGTTTGATACCTCGGCCTATCATCGTTGATTTTACTTTATCAACGTCAAGAGCACCCATACCACAGTCTTTATGACCCATAATAATGATTTCTTCAGCACCTAATGCATAGATACCTACAAGTAAGCTACGCATAGTAGATCCATAAGGATGAGTAATTGTAGCACCTGCATTTTTAACAGTTTTTACATCACCATTTTTTAAGCCAAGTGCTTGAGTTGATAACTCCTGTAATCTTGTATCCATGCACGTTAACAGTACAGCTTTCATCGCTGGGACTTTAGAAGTCGCATATTGCTCATAATCTTTATTCTCTACAAAATTTTTGTTGAATTCAAGCATACTAGATAATAAAGTCAATGTAATCCCTCTTTCATTATTATTGCTGAGATGATAGTTTCTTCTCATGTATTATAGCATTAATTTGAGCTCCGATAATAATGATAAATCCAGTTAAATATAACCATAACATTAAGACGATAACCCCTCCAATACTGCCGTATGTTTTTGAGTAGTTACCAAAGTTACTTACATAATAACCGAATAAGAAACTTGCGCCAATCCACACAATTGTCGCAAATAATGCACCAGGAATTACAGATTTAAACTTTAATTTTACATTTGGTGCAATTGCGTAAAGTGTAACAAACACGATAAATGTAATAATTAATGGAAGTACTACTTTAATTAAAGAAAATACCCATTTAAATTGTGATTCTAAACCGAACTGCCCGAATAAATAGTTACCAATTTGTTCACCGAATACAGGTAATGCAAGCGCCACACCGAATACCACAACCATAACTACAGTGAATAATACACTTAATAATTTAGCAACGATTGGATTACGCGCATCTTCAACTTCGTATGATACATTGAATGCATTCATCAACGCAGTCATTCCGTTAGATGCTGACCAAAGTGCAGCGATTAAACCGAATGATAGTAAGCCGCCGTTTGCATTTTTCATAACATCAGTAACAACTTCTGTAATCATCTTTGAAGTTTCTCCTGGTGCGTTCTTTGCAATCATATTCGTGATAGTATCAGGCGAAACATTAAATAACGGTATCAATGTTAATAAGAAGATTAACATTGGGAATAAAGACAATAAGAAATAATAAGCAAGTTGTGCTGATAATCCAGCAGCGTCATCTTTACCAATTCTAAATAATAATTTGTTTAGGAAATTACCGTCATGCTTATACTTTGCAGGTTTGTTAATTTTAGAAACATACAGTGTTTCATTTTCTTTTTTTGCTTGTTTTGATTTAAAACGTTGACTGTTTACGTAATACTCGTCCTTGTTAGACAATTTATTTTTGTCTTCAGCCTCCAAATTATTAGACTCAGGACCTTTAGCGGCCTGAGTCAGAAATTTAGAGGTGCTTTTTTTATCTTTCGACATATTTCCACCTCATTATTAAATTGATTTAAGAAATTATCCGTTTGGACCAGAGATTTTCTTCTGGTTACGTTTTTCAATGAATGTATCTTTTGCATCTAAAATAGCACGTTCTAATTCTGGGTTATTACGACGAATTTCATCGATTGTTTCTTTCCAGTATAATAACTCATCTTTTAAATTTTTAGCTTTCGCTTTTGTAGATGGAGCTGGTGTAATACCGTTTTGTTTTGTTGATTGAACTTGATTTTTAACCGAACTACGTGTCTTTTTATCAATCATTGATACTGCGGCACCGATAATAGCACCAGCAATTGTTGCAGGGATTAATTTGTTATTCATAATTTTTCTCCTCCTATATTGTAAGAAATGGTGTGTTTCACACCTATTAACTATTATATAGCCATTTGTTGAGATTGATAAACAAAGAAATATCAAAAATAAAAAATTTTATATTATTCATTTTTTGAATTGTTTGATAAAATAGATTTTGTATGAAATTTGAAAGAGAAGGAGCTAATGATGAATAAAGAACAAATGGTCAATGAAATCATTCAAAAGTTAAAATTAGTAAATGTCGGTGTTATAAAGCCTGAATCTATTGACGATAACAAAATTGATGAATTAAGAGAGATACATGAGATGGTATCAAAAAGAGACAGCTTTTCACCAAGTGAGATGAGTGCTTTAACAGATGCATTAGGACAACTAAGAAAATAATATTTGTATAGAAAAGGGGATAACTTATGAGTTACAACAAAGAAGAAAAATTACAAAAATATGCTGAATTACTTGTCAAAGTCGGAATGAATGTTCAAAAGGACCAGCGTGTATTTATTCGTGCAACAGTCGATGCAAAAGATTTTGTACATTTAATCGTAGAAGAAGCTTATAAAGCAGGATCAAGTGATGTTAAAGTATCTTATGGTGACGACCGTCTGGCGCAATTAAACTTCCAGTATCGTGATCAGTCTGCATTTGAAAATGTACCACAGTATTTAATCGATGAGCGTATGGATTACGCCAGAGATTATGCAGCACAATTAGCATTAATCTCTTCAAGTCCAGAAAATTTAAAAGATGCAGATCCTGCAAAAGTGGCAGCCAATATGAAAGCTTATGGCGCAGGCTTTAAAGAATATATGAAGATGATGCAATCAGACCAGTTCTCATGGACAGTTGCAGCATATCCATCACCAGCCTGGGCAAAATTAGTATTCCCGGAATTAGAGGAAGCTGAAGCGTTCGATAAATTATTAGATGCTATTTTAGAATCTGTGCGTATGAATGAAGCAGATCCTGTTCAGGCGTGGGTTGAACATAATGATAATCTGCATACTAAAGCAGACTATTTAAATCAGAAAGCTTATGTGGCATTGCATTATACAGCACCAGGAACTGACTTAAAAGTTGGACTTCCGAAAGGACACATTTGGAGTGGTGCTTCTAGTATCAATAAAGATGGTACGTCATTCATGGCAAATATGCCAACTGAAGAAGTATTTACGGTACCTCACAAAGATGAAGTTAACGGTACAGTATCCAGCACATTACCGTTAAGCTATAGTGGCAACATTATCGATGAATTTACTTTAACATTTAAAGACGGTGTCGTCGTTGACTTTGATGCGAAAGTTGGTAAAGATATTTTAGAAGGATTATTAAACTCAGATGAGAACGCAAAAAGATTAGGTGAAGTCGCATTAGTTCCACATGATTCACCAATTTCAAATTCAAAGATTCTTTACTATAATACTTTATTTGATGAAAATGCATCTTGTCATTTAGCATTAGGTTCAGCTTATCCTTTCTGTATCGAAGGTGGTAAGGAAATGAACGATGAAGAGCTAGCAGCACACGGTTTAAACAATTCCATCACACATGAAGACTTTATGGTCGGTTCTGCTGAAATGAATATTTCAGGCATCACAGCAGACGGACAAGAAGAAGCAATCTTTGTAAATGGAAATTGGGCGTTTTAATTTTTAAAATAAAGTGATATGATGATATTATTATTGATATAAGAGGAGGATGGTCATGTCAGTACCTATGATGTGGTTAGTAGTTATCGCATTCTTATTTGTGATCTTTACTTTCGGTGGATTTATTATGATGGCTTTAATCAATGCACTTGATTCAAGAGAATCAGATATTATTGATACACCTGAAGAAGCTTTAGAAAAGAAAGTTTTTGCAGACGATTTACATTAATAACTTTTAAAGAGATAGATTTCTATCTCTTTTTATTTTTTGTGCTGGCGACAAAGGAAGATTACCGTTAGCTCGAAACAGATTATAATCTTGCATATACTAAATAAGACTTTTAAATAAAGTAATAGAATTGAGGTATGACGATGACAGAACGATTAAAAAAGCCGATGAATGCATCAAAGACAGTAAAGACGAAACAAATATTCCCAACGGATACGAACCATCATAATACATTATTCGGTGGAAAACTCATGACATTGATTGATGATGTGGCAAGCATTGCTGCAACGCGACATTGTGCATGTTCAGTAGTAACGGCAAGTACGGATTCAGTTGACTTTTTAAAGCCAATACGTCCTGGTGAAGTAGTCACACTCGAAGCGTTAGTGACTTATACAGGTACGTCTTCTCTGGAAGTTTGTGTACAAGTCATTTCAGAAAATGTTATCAAGCAGACAAAACATTTAGCCGCAATTAGTTTCCTGACTTTTGTGGCATTGGATGAAAATAATAAACCGGTCGTTGTACCTGAAGTCATTGCGGAGACAGAAGATCAAGTTTGGCTGAATGAAACAGGGAAAGAACGTGCAGAATTTCGTAAAAGCAGAAGAGATAAAAGTAAAGAACTATTAAATTTCTTCGAGAAAAATATTGAAGTATAAAAAACGAATCCGGATTGATTTCCGGATTCGTTTTATTGTTTATATATCTCATTCACTACTAAAAATTCAACGCCTTCATCAGTAAAGTTGTACCAGTAATGAGGTTCGTGTGCATCAAACATATAAGATGCGCCAGGCTGTAATTCTAACCGTTTAGTACCAACTGTAAGTGTCAAAGTTCCTTTGATACAGTAAATAAATTCAACACCAGCATGTTGACTTGAATCATCCTGACTCGCACCAGGCTGTAATACAACACGAATTGGTGTAAATGCGCCAGGTACGCCGTTTGATAAATTCTGATATGTAAATGATTTCGTAAGTTCTGAAGCATCAACTTCTATCTTTTCAACAGTTGTCGTATGGAAGAAATAGCTTGGATGAATTTCTAATGCATCTGCAATCTTTCTGAGTGATGCCATCGTTGCGCTGCATTTGTTTGTTTCTAACTGTGAAAGAAAAGCGATAGAAACGCCGGTTTCATCCGATATGTATTTTAAAGTTTTATTCTGTTTCTTTCGAATTTCTCGTATCTTTTCCCCGATTGTCATATGAATAACACCCCTAAAATATACTTTATATATCATTATACATGAAAATTAGCATCAAATAATAAGAATATTTCAAAAAAACTAATTATTAATAAAAAAAGACCCGCAATGGGTCTTAATGAGATATCATTATTGATTCATCCTAATTTCATTTGCTTTAAAATCAACATTCGGATAATACATATTTTTAACGAGTAGATTCGGTCCTAAACATTTCACTTTTGGACAGTGGCAATTTAGGGATTGATTGAGCGCACTTACTTTCCACTTATCATAGATATCTTGAAGTGACGTCGTATTAATATTTTCAATTGTGCCCGTCTCATCGCCAAAGTCCGTTACAATTACATCACCGGTAAATACGTTAACATTTAATCTTGAACGCCCATCCGGATCATTACGAACCGTAACATTTTTAGCGTTATTTACTTCTTCCAGGAATAATAAATCATCTTTATCCAATGAACAAGGAAGAATAGGTAACGTTCCGAATAACATCCAAGTTTCCTGGTCTCTAAATGAAAGTAACTTTCTGATTGCAGCTTTCGTTTCTTCAGTTGTTAGTACATTTAAGTCGCTCGCAAAGTCTGATGGGTACATCGGATGTACTTCATGACGAGCACATTTCATATCATTTACGATTTCATTATGTATCTTTTCGAGATATGGTAATGTGTTTTTGTTTAACATCGTCTCAGCGGAAACAAACATACCTGCTTCAGATAATTTACGTGAATTCTCAATCATCTGTTCATAGAGCTTATAGCGTGCAGCAAGTGGGGGCTTCTTATCCATTACGTGGAAACCAACTTCTGCAAATTCATCGATTGTACCCCAGTTATGAGAAATATGCATGACATCGACTAAGTCAATAATTGGTTCATAACGATCATAATTAATCGTTAGATTTGAATTCATTTGTGTATAGATACCACGATTCTGGGCATATTTTAAAATTGGAATAACCGTTTCTTTAATTGATTTCTTTGAGAACATCGGCTCTCCGCCTGTAACACTTAAAGTAGAGAGATGTTCAACTTCATCCAGACGTTTGAAAATGGTCTTCATATCAATTGTGTCCGGATCTTTTAATTGCAATGTATAACCGACAGCACAATGTGCACAACGCATATTACATAATGTGGTCGTTGTAAATTCAATGTTTGAAAGTTTCGTTTCACCATATTTTTCAACGTCGTTATATGCTTCCCAAGGATCATTGTGAATTGAAATTTTGTCTTTCAATTGTATCATTTTTAGCCTTCTTTCCAGTAATCGTCTTTTTCTATTATGAACGTGTGAGAATGTTTGTCAATAATAAATACATTGAAAGTTTAAGGAATCTGTTACATAATGAATACATTCATAGAATAAAAAAGGAGCACATTATGACTAAAGATTCTTTAGAAGAAATTAAAGTAAAATTAAATGATTTTATGGAGACGATTGATTCAGTAGACCCTGAAACGACAGATATTCATGATATCGATGAATGGTTAGCGTTACTTGATCAGTTAGAACAGAAAGTAAAATCTATTCAACAATAAGGAGATAAGTTATGGCAGATATACAAGTAAAGATCGGTCAGCAGTTTCCTTTAACAATTAAAAGACTCGGTATAAACGGCGAGGGAATAGGTTATTTTAAAAGGAAGATTACATTTGTTAAAGGGGCATTACCTGGCGAAGTAATCGTGGCACAAGTTACAGATATTAATCATAAATATTTAGAAGCGAAGATGGTTAAGATTCGTGAAAAATCAAGAGAACGTGTGAAACCACCGTGTAATGTATTTGATCTATGTGGTGGATGTCAATTACAGCATCTTTCATATAATGGTCAATTGAAATATAAGAAACAGATCGTTGAAGATGCTATTACTAAATACGCACCACACGTTAAGCTTGATGCAATTAAAGATACATTAGGCATGGCAAATCCATTTGGCTATCGAAATAAAAATCAATTCCCAGTGGAGAAATCAGGACGAAAAATTCGTGCAGGACTATATAAAGAGCATTCTAATACTTTGATTGATTTACATGAATGTATCGTACAAGATGATCGTACGATGAAGACGACTAATGAAATCAAGAAGATTATGAGTGAACTGAATATAGAAGTTTGTAAAAATCCTTCGCGTGATGTTGGCGTTCGACATATTATTACTCGTGTAGCACTTGCGAGTGGGGACTTGCAAGTAGTCTTCGTAACAAATACGCGCGATTTAAAGAAGCAGGACTTGTTAGCAGAACGTGTGATGCGTTTACCTGGTGTTAAAGGTGTTGCATTAAATATCAATAAAGAGAAGACATCGATTGTAATGGGCAATGAGACTATCGTTATTGCTGGTGATGAGACGATTCGTGAAACGTTACAAGATCACGTGTATGACTTATCAGCAGAAAGCTTCTTCCAGTTAAATCCGAAACAAACTGTTGTACTTTACAAAGAAGTAGAACGTGCTGCTGGATTGACAGGCAAAGAAAATGTTGTTGATGCATTCTGTGGAACAGGTACGATTGGTATCTGGTTAGCGGACAACGCCAAAGAAGTACGTGGAATGGATACGAATGAAGATGGAATCGTTAATGCCATCTATAACGCTACTGCAAACAATAAAGATAATTGTAAGTTTGAAATTGGTGATGCATCAGATAAACTTGATGAATGGATTAAAGACGGATTCTATCCGGACGTTATTACAGTAGATCCTCCAAGAACAGGCCTATCTGAAGAAACGATTCAACTGATCAATGAAATTAAACCGAAGACATTCGTCTATACAAGCTGTAATCCCTCAACACTTGCTAAAGACTTAGCGCATTTAACGAAAGCATTCCAGGTGGAGTACATTCAGCCAGTGGATATGTTCCCGCAAACAGCGCAAGTGGAAGCTGTAGTGAAGCTTACACGTAAAAGAAAACTAGGGAAATAATAAATATATTCATAATAATTTAATAGGGATGTTTTATCATTTCAAAGCGGGGTAAACATTACTATAACGATTTTAGGAGGAGTTTATATTATGAGTAAGAAAATCGCAGTAGTACTAGATAATTTATTTGAAGACGTAGAATATACGAGCCCGGTTGAGGCCCTTAAGAATGAAGGACATGAAATTACTGTAATCGGTAAGGAAACAGGTACTGTAAAAGGTAAATCTGAAGATACAGAAGTTCAAGTCGACAAAGCAATCAGCGATGTAAAACCTGAAGACTTCGATGCGTTACTTATCCCTGGTGGCTTCTCACCTGATATGTTACGTGGAGATGAGCAAGGTCGTTTCGGTGAATTTACGAAACATTTCGTTCAAGAGGAAAAACCTGTATTTGCTATCTGTCATGGACCGCAATTATTAATCGATACAGATTTATTAAAAGGTAAGAAATTAACAAGTTTCTTATCAGTGCGTAAAGACCTCGAAAATGCAGGTGCAACAGTAGTAGACGAATCAGTTGTTGTAGATAGCAATATCGTAACATCTCGTACACCTGATGATTTAGAAGACTTTAACCGTGAATCATTAGCATTATTAAAATAGAATAGATTTTTACCAGCTGGCATTTGTTGGCTGGTTTTTTTTGTGCTAGCGATAAACCTAAAATATCGCTAGCATAAACACCAACACCACCTCATACAACCCAAGACTGATTTTATGCATTTACTGCTTCTTTTAATTCCAAACATTTAACCGTGGTGGTAAGATAAAATTAAGAAAAGAGGTGCTTACAGTTGAGAAGAAAGAAACGTGGATGCGGTTGTGGTTGTTTTTCTATTTTATTAATTCCAATACTTTTAATGATATTATATGTCGGTTTTAATGTATATAAAGGCTTTCAGGTCGATATCAGGGAACTTCGAGCAATTGAGCAACAGCAAACTTACGTCGCGACTAAAGATATGCAACCTTACGTTAAGAATGCTTTCATCGCTGTTGAAGACAAACGATTTAATACGCATGACGGAGTAGATTGGTTTGGTACTGCACGTGCCATTATCGTGTCTATCAAAAACGGAGAAGCGTCACAAGGTGGTAGTTCAATCACCCAGCAACTTGCGAAGACGTACTTCTTTGATAATGAAAAGTCTATTTCACGAAAGATTAAGGAAGTTGTCGTCGCAAAGCGTATAGAGAATAACTTCTCTAAAGATCAGATTATGAGTTATTATTTGAATTCTATTTATTTTGGTAATAATCATTATAATATTGAAAGTGCTGCGAACGCAGATTTTAATGTCAGTACACATAAAGAAAATCAATATTACCCTCAGATAACAGTACTCCAAAGTGCCTTGCTGGCAAGCAGTATTAACGCACCATCTGTTTACCATCCAGAAGCTTATCAATCAGACGCTGCTTTAAAGACACGTACTAAAGAAACACTACAAAAGATGATGGATCAGAAATTTATTGATCAAACGCAATATAATGAAGCTGTAAGTGGGTTATAATATGTATAAGGTTAACGCTAAATATTCATTTAGCGTTATTTTTATGGAGGTTTTATGATGGAGAAAAAAATCACCAAAATAGAAGTACAGAAAAATAATAAAGAACGCTTTAACTTATATATCAATGGTGAATTTTTTGCAGGTATAGATGCTGCTACTTACGTTCATTTTAATTTGAAGAAAGATTTAGTGCTTACAGATGAAATGCTGATTAAAATTGGTGAATATGATGGATATCGTGTAGCTGTCAATAAAGCAATTCAGTATTTATCCTATAAGAAGCGAACTGAAAAAGAAGTACGGGATTATTTGATGAAGATAGAAGTTAATCCACAGGCGATAGACAAAGCAATCGATTATTGTAAAGTGAATGGTTATATTAATCATGAGGATTATTGTGTCAGCTTTATGAATACAATGCTAAATACGACTGATAAAGGCCCTGTTATCTTCGCTCAGAAATTAAGGGAACTTGGTGTAGAGCCAAATTTAATCGATAAATATTCATATCAATTCGAAACTGAAGTTACTAATGAAAGAATAGATAAAATTGCTGCTAAAATAACAAGAAAGTACGAAAAAAAGCAATCCGCACGTATGATTCAACAAAAAATAATGCAAACTCTGATTCAAAAAGGTTATAATTTGGATATTGCAAATGATGCTTTAAAAAATGTTAAAATGGAATCAAACGAAGATGCCCTTCAAAAAAATCTTGAAAAAGAAGTCAATCGTTTAGCACGTAAACATGAAGGTTTTGAACTAAAGCAAAAAGTCATTCAAAGCATGATGAGAAAAGGTTTTGAATACGATATAATAATAGAACGTTTAAAGGATAGTGGACTCGAATGAATGAGAAAAAATTAATCGAAATGAATGAACATGAATTACGTGAGATTGTTGGTACTTATCGTGAAAAAGCAAGAAAAGCTGAGACGATGGGGATTGTAAATGAATATGAAGTCTGGATGCGTAAAGCTTTAATTGCAGAGAGCTATATGGTTGATACAAAAAAGGTTGAAATCGGTAAAGTGTATCAATTGATCGGAAATCAGAAAGCATACTTTAAAGTTGAGCGCATTAAAGGCGTATTTGCGTGGGGATTCAGATTAGGTTCCCAATTAGATGAAGAAGGGATACCTTTGGCACTGTTACAGCTTGATGCTTAAGGAGAATAAAAATGTCAAATAATATTTTAGTGAGACTGGTAAATGTTACAAAATACTTCCGTCATGTCAGTGGATTCTCGAAGTTTAGAGATATTATTATGCCTGAATCTAAAAACCATCATGTGGAAGTTAAAGATGTTACGATACATCTCTATAAAGGGGAGATTTTAGGTTTAATCGGACTACCGAACTCTGGGAAATCCGTCATTGGTAAATTAATATCGAAAGTTGTTGAACCAAATGAAGGACGTGTAAAAAACGATCATCCGACTTTTTTAGCGAGTCATAACCATATTCTTGATGGAGAATCATCAGTTAAGCAATTGATTGAATCTATCTTCTTATCTTATAATCTTCCGTTAAATTTATTTAATGAAAAACGTAAACATGTCCTTGAATTTAGTGGTTTAAAAGATCAGGAGAAAAAATCAACAAATGATTTAACGACATCTGACCGCTCTAAGTTAATGATAGCATTGGCTTATTTTTTAAAGCCGGACGTGATTATATTTGATGATTTATATCAACATCTTGATGATGTATTTAAAGAAAAATTTGGCATGGTGATTGATTTACTTGTTAAGGAAGGCAAATCAATCGTATTAATTGAGTCAGATATTGACTTTATTCATTCTAAAGCAAATTATATTACCTGGATGAGTCATGGACAGGTGAGAAAGTCTGGTACGCCAGCTGAAATTATTCCAATATATAATACATATGTTAAAGAATATAATAGTTGCCGTAATGAGAGTGAAAGAGAACTATTTGACTTGAATTATAAGATGGCCAGATCACTTGATCATGATGAAGGTGATAAATTAAGTCGCATAAAACGTTATGGTAGCGTTATTGTAGATGAAAGTCTACAAAAGCTGCTTACAACGAGTGCGCTAATACTGTTTGGTATTGCGCTAATGTTCGTATTATTATTGAATAATATCGGTGTACCAAGTAAAATTACTGCTACTGAGGAAAGTAGTATCGTCGAAAAGCCGAAGAAAGAATATATCGATAAATATGCATTCGGCGTAACAAATAAAGAAACGAAGCTTACAAATACATCAAAAGATGTTAAGTTACCAGGTAATACAATACTAACGATTTCTGGCTTAAATGAAAAAGTTTACAGAGTCGATTTTGCGGGCAGCACAATGGATGTTAATAAAAAAGATATTACTTTTATCAATCCAGCTGCACTGTATGATGAGCATACGTATAGTGAGCTTGAAGATTATATGTATGGTAACTATGTTAACTTTAGAGAATTCTTTAATGGTTATTTAGGCAAAAGCCATGCAACAATCAATAAAGAGTTATATCCGGAAACAAAAGATCGATATAAAGTTAAATTAACAAAGAATAAAATTAATCTGCACTTTAACGATACCAATTATATGAACGGTATTAGTTTTCCGATTGAAAATGCAGCGGGTTTAAAAAAGAAATTTGGCATTCAATCAGATGAATGGATCGTAAAAATTGGAGAGGGATATGGCATTGCAGACTTTTCGAAGAATGAATGGCTATATATTCAAATGTAGGTGTGAATCATGAATGAATTATTAAACACAATCAAATATATTCCACATACAATTAAAAATGCTTTAATTGAGATTTACTATAACCAAAAGCTTTATTCTATCTGGTTATTGATTAACCTACTATTAATCGCAGCGACTTTTTTGTTACTTAATATTACCGAAAGTCTGCCGATTGAAAAATTATCTAAAGTATGGTCGCTTTCTGGTTATTTAGTATTCTTCTGGATCGCATGTTCTGTATATTTTTCAATGAAGATGTTACAGACAAGAGGGTTTATGCTAAATATTACAAATACACCGACATATGTATTAACGACGGTTCAGATTATTAATTTTTTCTTGTTGTTTATATTATCTTTATTGATGCTGTTGCTTATTTCAGCGACAAACAAAGTAGAGATGGATACAAGTTTTCTGTGTATAATGTACTTTTCATTGTTAACATTTTTATTATTGATGCCAATATGTACGTTACTTGCTTTAACGTCACATTTAATTCGTAATATGCGCTGGATTATCATTGGGATTTTGGCGGTTATTTTTATTAGTGTGCCTATTTTATGGATTCCATCAGATTTACCTGAATTTGTTGTAAACATATTAAAGCTTAATCCATTTTATTTTGTAGTGAATGGTATTGAGGAGTCTGTTGTATTAGGAACAACACCTTTTCTTAATTTACCGACTCAGATGATCTTCATCTTCGAACTTATATTAATTTACTTGTGGTTTGGCTACCTTTACAAAATTCTAAAGGATGAAATCAATGTCAATAAATCAGTGATGACTGATAATGAAGATAACAATAAGAATAAAGACAATAAACTGAACGTAAGAAAAATTAACTTCAGCAAAATAAAAAATAAAAAATAGAGTAAAAGATGCGAATACTGCATCTTTTACTCTATTATTTTTACACGGCCGCGTAATAATTTTTTTTGTAATTTATCTTCAGAGAACACCCATCCGGTGTAACTATGTGTTACCTTGTAATCTTTATTTAGTACTAATATGGCTACAAAAGAATAGTGTCCTTTCTTTAAATAACGTAAATCAATAAAACGCAGTTCATAGCCAGTTTCTGTTTTTGTGACTGTCCAGCGGTAAATTGAGCTAAAATTAATGAATGCTTTAAAATTAGGATCATTCTTTGCATCCTGCATATATTTTGCTTCTGGAAAAGGTACACGTTTAAAGCGGTCATTGAAGTTAACAGAACGCTTATAACTACGACCAATGTAATCATGTGTATTTGTCTGGATGGCTACTCGCCACTCAAAGAAACGTATCGTAGGTGCAACGAAAGTTTTGATAATTCTTTCGTCTTTCGGTATCAATTTAATGGCTGCACGTTTAATCGATTGTTGAAGTATACGTCTAATGATATAGTAGATTACTAGTATAATAATTAAGCTCGTAAAGATATAAACGGGATTTCCACCAAAGTACCACAAAGTGATTGCACCAATATGCAATAAGAAAATGATGGGATCAAACGTATTGATAATGCCAATTTGAATCCATTTCTTCGTCAGCGGTCTTAGAGCCTGCGTACCATATGAATTAAAGATATCAACAAACACGTGTAGAAAGACGGCAATTTGTGCCCATAACCATATATGGAAATATTGATTTTCTTTAAAGATAAAACTCACTAAAATTGTAATGAGGATTGGCCACATCAATGTAAATGGAATTGAATGTGTAATACCTCTATGGTTATTGATATATACGGCATTATTTTTAAATTTTAGCACTGTATCAATGTCAGGAATCTGACTTCCGACTATCACTGTTGTAACGATAGCAGGGTACATTGTTGTAACTGCCGGATCAATCGTTGATAACCCTGCAAGTGCAACGCCCATAACGACATGAGTAGCTGTATCCATATGAATCATCCCTTTCATATACTATTATAAGCGAAAGTTCATAGAAACATGAACGAAATTAATCGAATTAACAATAAATTTAGAAAGTTGGTTGTTATGAAACATAAAGCAACGTTTAGTAAAGATTTATTAAACTGGTTTGAACAGAATAAAAGACAGATGCCGTGGCGTGAGACGAAAGACCCATATAAAATATGGTTGTCTGAAGTCATGCTGCAACAAACACAAGTAAATACTGTTCGTGCCTATTACACAAGATTTATCGAGCGTTTCCCGAGTATTGATATACTTGCTGAAACACCGATTGATGATGTCGCAAAATATTGGGAAGGTTTGGGCTATTATTCACGCATTAGAAATTTCCATCAGGCAATTCGTGATGTAAAAGAACATTACAATAGTGAAGTACCGAATGACCCGACTACATTCCTCTCATTAAAAGGTGTTGGTCCATATACACAGGGCGCAGTGATGAGTATTGCATTTAATCATCCATTACCGGCAGTGGATGGCAATGTATATCGTGTATTTGCAAGACTCGATAATGATCACTTTGATATAACTAATTCAAAAGCACGACGTCATTTTGAATCGAAAGTAATGGAAGTGATGCCGGAAGCAGCAGGTGACTTCAATGAAGCGTTGATGGAACTGGGAGCAACGGTGTGCACTCCGAAAGCACCTTTATGTATGCTTTGTCCCGTTCAAAGTCACTGCGTGGCTTTTGAAGAAGGAAGTGTATTAAATTTACCAGTTAAGTTGAAAAAAGTTAAGAAAATTGTTCAGCAATATAAAGTTCTGATTATCCAAAAGGATGGACAGATCATTATTGAACAGCGACCTGAAACAGGTTTACTGGCATCGATGTGGCAGTTTCCGATGTTTGAAATGGATACACATGTAAGTGATATTGAAGAACAAATGGATATGTCATTGTTTATTGAAGACACACCAATAGTTAAGACGAAACATCAATTTACACATCTAGAATGGCAGCTTGAAGTATATATTGCACATACGAAAGATATCATACCTGAAAACTATCAACTCATTTCAGTTGAAGATAAAAATTTATATAATTTTCCGGTATCGATGACTAAAATCTTTAATTATTATATTGATAACAATCATCAAGTTTAATTTCGTTTATTGAGGCCTTTATTATGTTATAATTTAAAATGCAAATATTATAAATTATAGGTGGTGTGGAATATGGTCAAAGAATCCATACCAAATGAAGGCCAGAATGTGCAGATACAAAGTTATAAACATAATGGGAAAATTCACAGAGTCTGGTCTGAAACAACGATTTTAAAAGGGACGAATCATGTTATCATTGGGGGTAATAATCGCACACTTGTAACTGAAAGTGACGGTAGAACATGGGTTACAAGAGAACCAGCTATCGTGTATTTTCATTCAGAGTATTGGTTTAATGTCATTTGTATGTTTAGAGAAGATGGTGTGTATTATTACTGCAACTTATCATCACCATTTATTTACGATACAGAAGCCATTAAATACATTGATTATGATTTAGATATTAAAGTCTATCCTAATGGTAAGTATCACTTATTGGATGAAGATGAATATGAACAGCATATGAAACAGATGAACTATCCAAAAGAGATTGATGAGATCCTAAGGCGAAACGTTGATATTTTGCAGCAATGGATTGAGAGGAAAAAGGGACCATTTGCGCCGGATTTCATAAAGGTCTGGCAAGAGCGATTTCATTTCCAGAAAAGAATGAAAGATTAAATCAACCTATCATTAGGTTGATTTAATTTTGTTAAGGGAGTTTTAATATGATAAAACGGTATATGCAGTTTGTTAAACCTTACTGGATGTTGATTATTTTGACCATTGCCATCGGAATTCTGAAGTTTGGTATACCTTTAATGATTCCATTACTGATTAAATATGTGATCGATGATGTAATCAGTAATGGTGCCATGACAATTGAAGAGAAAAAGTCAGCATTGATGAATGTAATATTAATCTTTGGGTTTATCTTTGTTGTCATCCGTCCGCCTGTAGAATATTATAGACAATATTTAGCACAGTGGACAAGTAACAAAATATTGTATGATATTAGAAAGAAACTATATAAACATTTGCAGGCACTAAGTGTCAGATTTTATTCTAACAATAAAGTTGGAGAAGTTATTTCACGTGTAATTAACGATGTAGAGTCAACGAAAGACTTCATCGTTACTGGATTGATGAATGTCTGGCTGGATCTTGTTACAATCATCATCGCACTTGCAATTATGTTTACGATGGATGTGAAATTAACATTAATTTCATTGATCGTCTTCCCTTTCTACATGTTTAGTATCTATTACTTCTTTGGTAATCTCCGCAAATTAACACGTGCACGAAGTCAGTCTCTAGCAGAAGTACAAGGTTTCTTACATGAACGTGTGCAGGGTATGACTGTTATCAAGACCTTTGCAATTGAAGAGGAAGAGAATGAACGATTTAATAAACGCAATAAAAATTTCCTGAAGAAAGCAACTGACCATACGAAATGGAATGCGAAAAGTTTCGCAGTCATCAATACGATTACGGATATCGGTCCGCTGCTTGTTGTAGGGTTTGGTGCGTATCTCGTGATTGAAGGTGACTTAACAGTAGGTAGTTTAGCAGCATTTATCGCCTATCTCGACCGTTTATACGGACCGTTACGTCGATTAGTATCATCATCAACGACGCTGACACAAAGTTTAGCTTCGATGGACCGTATGTTCCAGCTCTTTGATGAGCCATATGATGTTAAAGATGAACCGCATGCGCGTGATATCAAAGTTCAGCACGGTGACATTACATTTAAAAATGTAGGATTTAAATATAATGAAAATGATGAAGAAGTGTTACATCATGTCAATCTAGATATCAATAGCGGTGAAACTGTAGCTTTTGTGGGTATGAGTGGTGGCGGAAAGTCAACGATGATTAGTTTAATACCAAGATTCTATGATGTGACAAGCGGTGAAATTGAAATTGATCACGTACCATTAAAGGATTATTCAATTGAAAGTTTAAGAACACAAATTGGCATGGTCATGCAGGATAATATACTGTTTTCTGAATCAATCAGAGAAAATATATTACTCGGTAAACCAAATGCGACAGAAGAAGAAATGATCTATGCAGCAAAACTTGCTAATGCTCATGATTTTATCATGAGCTTACCAGATGGTTACGACACAGAAGTTGGTGAACGTGGTGTTAAATTATCTGGTGGTCAAAAACAACGTGTAGCTATTTCACGTGTATTCCTAAAGAATCCACCGATATTAATTCTGGATGAAGCGACAAGTGCACTTGATCTTGAAAGTGAAGCGGTTATACAGGAAGCACTGGAAACATTATCGAAAGATAGAACAACCGTGATTGTTGCACACAGACTATCTACGATTACACATGCAGATAAGATTGTCGTGATTCAGAATGGTGAGATTGTTGAAATTGGTACGCATCAGGAACTAATGAATAACCGTTCACATTATTACAATTTATATTCTATTCAGCATTTAGAAGCAGAATAGTGTGGAGTGTTTGAGCCCCCTATGTATGATATATCTATCATACATAGGGGGTATTTTTTGTAGACTTGTTACAAACGATTCAATAGATTGTGGATACAATTCTTTTGATACTGATACTGATCGTTGTGATTGCACTTGGGCTTGGCGCAGACTTAGTTCAAGTTGCCCGTGCGATGATGATGAGTGTCGGATGTATTATGGCCCAACAATGTCATACGAATGACTGTCCTGTGGGAGTAGCGACAACTGTTCCAGATAAAGAGAAAGATTTAGTTGTTCAAAGTCCTACACAAATTACAGCGAAACACTTATTATATCGTACTGAAAATGGTGAGATTATTATTGGTGAACAGTACGTGAATAGAATGTATAAACCTTTAAAAGAAGCGGTTTAAATGGTAAGCGATAAACTCAATTTGGGTTTATCGCTTTTACTTTTACTTTTACTTTATTTTTTAAAATGATTTCTGAATTGTGTTTAAATTAAATTTGCATATCAAGATATTGTAAGGGTAAATGAAGTAGTGAGGTGAAGGATATGGATTTAACATTTCTTAAGGATGATACGCTTTTAGCTGCAAAAAACTTACTCGGTAAAAAAATTACTACGGAAATAGACGGCAAGCTTACAAGCGGATATATTACTGAAGTAGAAGCCTATTTAGGAGAACAGGATAAAGCAGCACACGCTTACCAGTTACGTCGTACGAAGAAGAATGAAATGATGTATCGAGAATACGGTGGTGTATATGTTTATACGATGCATGGACATCACTGCATGAATTTTATTACACGTGATGCTACAGTACCAGAAGGAGTATTGATAAGAGCGATTGAACCTGAAGAAGGGATAGATACGATGATTGAGCGTCGTGGCAGAGCAGTAAATTTAACTGATGGTCCAGGGAAACTAACACAAAGTTTAGGCGTTAAGCGCGATTTACATAATGGCACACGGTTAAATGAAGGACCTATTCAGTTATCAGAAGGTAGGATGCCAGTGCAAATAATAGAAAGCAAACGTATCGGAATCGATAATAAAGAAGAAGCAGTAGAATATTTATACCGATTTACCGTAAAGGGCAATCCTTACGTTTCAAAAGACAGAGTTAAACCTGAAGAGAAAAATGGCTGGAAAGCATAAAAAAAGCAGTCATATGACTGCTTTTTTAATAATCGATATTTTCGTTTACTATCGTAATCTTTTTGTCTTCTTTATGATATTTATAGAAACTATGAGTGATGCGATCGAGATGTTCTAGACGGTCTCGATAATCGAAAATAGTCCCGATTACAATTAAAACATGTTCTTTACTATATTCAGGTAATTGTTGTTGTTCAATTTCTCTCAAGAAAGCATCAAGAATATTTTCTTTAAATGCTTCATTGATCATATAATTTTCATCAATTTTTGTTGCGGGAACTTTCTTAGTTACGCGCATTAAAATTTCTTCATGAATCGTCATTAATTCATCGAGTTCAAATTTAATCTGAACTTTTAAATCTTCTGGTAAGTTAATTACATCATTTTCATAACGGTGTAATTTACGTAAAACATCATATGCACGTCTAGTTGCTAAAATAATTTCTTTAAAGATAATTTTTTTTCTTAAGTTACGAATACTTCCTTTTTTTGAGTAAGCACGTTCTTCTTTATATAGATTATATTGTTCCTCTACTTTTTCAATTCTGCTTCGAATATCATCGATATCACGTTTTACTGCATGAAATTCTGTAGATCCATTAATTTCAAGTCGTATCCACTTAAAAATATCGCTACTGATGTTCAGACAATTATAATACATCTTCGTTTCAAACTTAGGTGGAAAAAACAGTGTATTCACCACAAAGGCACTTACCACGCCGATCATAACAAAAGTGAATCGATAAATAGCTGATAAAAAGAAAACACCATCTTGATGATCCATTATGATTAACTGTGTTACAACAGCGAGACCCGTCACATGAGATAAGTTTAATTTTTGTAATATAGAAATTAATATAATGGATGTAATACCGATAATGATAATATGGAATCCGAATAAATGCGCCATAATTACTGCTAATATTGCACCGATAATGTTTCCTTGAAACTGTTCGATGATCGTCTTAAATGATCGATAGACGTTGGGCTGCATAGCAAAAAGTGCTGAAATTCCAGCTACAATTGCACCAGGTGCATCAATTGCATGTGCAATGAATAAAGAAATGATAATAGCGATGCCGGTTTTAAAAATACGTGCGCCTAATTTCATTTGATAGCTCTACCTCATTATTTGGTTGATAGTACACTTATACATGAATTTCAATTATTTTTCAACCGTCATTGACATAAAAGCGTTTTCTACAGCCTTTAATGTATCTTGAATATCTTGTTCAGTATGTTCAGTTGTGATAAACCATGCTTCATATTTCGATGGTGCTAAGTTAATACCTTGGTTCAGCATCAATTTAAAGAACGTGGCAAATGCTTCACCGTCAGTGTTTTCTGCTTGTTCATAGTTGACAACTTTTTCATCGGTAAAGTAGATGGTCATTGCACCCATTAAACGGTTGATTGTGGCACGAATATTATATTTATCGATAAGCGCTAACATACCGTCCTCCAATATTTTACCGAGACGATCTAGTTCTTCGTAGACACCATCTTGCTTAATGACTTCAAGTAACGCGATACCTGCCTGCATACTTAATGGATTACCTGCCATCGTACCTGCCTGATATGTTGGTCCGAGTGGTGCCACATGCTCCATAATGTCCTGACGGCCACCATACGCACCGATTGGTAATCCTCCGCCGATGACTTTACCAAATGCTGTTAAGTCGGGTTTTACACCTAAAAGATCTTGAGCACCACCATACATGAAGCGGAACGCGGTAATTACTTCATCGTAAATCACTAAAGCACCATGTTCATGGGCGATATCATTTACTGCTTGTAAAAATCCTTCTTTAGGTTCAACGATTCCAAAGTTACCAACAATCGGTTCAACAAGGACGCCAGCAATCTGATCGCCAAAGTGATGGAATGCTTCTTTAAATTGTTCAATATCATTAAATGGAACAGTAATCACTTCTTGTGCCACACTTTTTGGTACACCTGCAGAATCGGGCGTTCCGAGTTGTGACGGGCCACTACCTGCAGCAACTAGTACTAAATCAGAGTGTCCATGATAACAGCCGGCGAATTTAATAATCTTATCACGCTTCGTGAATGCGCGCGCTACTCGGATTGTTGTCATTACTGCTTCAGTACCAGAGTTTACGAAACGGACCTTTTCTAAAGAAGGAATTGCTTCTTTTAGCATTTCAGCAAACACAACTTCGTGTTCAGTCGGCGTTCCATATAACACGCCATTTTCAGCTGCACGCTTAATCGCTTCAGTAATATGAGGATGCGCATGTCCTGTAATGATTGGTCCATATGCGGCTAAATAATCAATATATCTATTACCGTCAACATCATAGAAGTAAGCACCTTCACCACGAGCCATCACTACCGGAGCACCGCCGCCAACTGCTTTATATGAACGCGATGGAGAGTTAACCCCACCAAGGATCGCTTCATTTGCGCGTTTTTGTATTTTTTCAGAATTTGTAAAATTCATTTTATCAACCTCTTTTTGTTTAGTATTTTCGTCTACTAGTCTATCATAGAGTTAATAAAAATTTGATTAGGAGGATTAAAATGTTGAAAATTGGAGATAATTTACCTGCATTTGCACTGGAAAATCAAAATGGAGAAGTAGTAACGAATGAATCGTTATTAGGACAAAAGACGGTATTATATTTTTATCCGAGAGATAATACACCGACATGTACAACACAGGCGTGTGATTTTAATGATCATCTGGAAGATTTAAATGAACTGGGTGCGAAAATTTATGGTGTGAGCGGTGATAGTAAAACGAAACACACGAATTTTATTAAGAAGCACAATTTGAAATTTGATTTACTTGTTGATGATAGCTATCAGTATTCAGAAGCACTTGGTATTTATCGTTTGAAAAAATCATTTGGCAAAGAAGCGATGGGAATTGTAAGAACTACGATTATTCTGGATGAAGATAACAAAGTTATTGCATATTTTGATGGTGTTAAGGTGAAACAACAAATGGAAGATATTCAGTCGGTTTTACGATAAGGAGAGAAAGATATGAAAGTGATTTCTACGATTAATCTAAAAGAATTGATAGACGAATTAGCAGACCAATATCCAGAACACCAATTTATCCAGCGTGAAGGATTTGATCGTTTAACAGATGAGGATATTCAAACGATGGAAGTCATCATTACTTATGATTCTAAGTTGAATAAAACAATCATCAATAAGGCGAAAAACTTAAAATGGATTGCATGGTATGCGGCAGGTGTTAATAAATTGCCATTATCACTTATCAATGACAAAGGAATTATATTGACCAATGCGCGTGGTGTGCATAAAATCCAGATTTCTGAGTACATATTCAGCTATATTATGACTGATTATAAAAATGTTATTTCTTACTATGAATTACAGCAAGAAAAAGGATATAAAACAAAGATTCGTCAAAAAGAGTTATTTGAACAGACGATTACCTTTATCGGAACAGGTGAAATCCCGCAATATGCAGCACATATCGCAAAAGCTTTCGGCATGAAAGTAATTGGTCTTAATACAGATGGTAGAGGTATCACAGGATTTGATGAAGTATATGCAATAAAAGACAGAGAAAAAGCATTTGCTCAGTCAGATATTATCGTCAATGTATTGCCTGAGACAGAGAAGACAATAGATTTACTAACGATAGAAGATTTTCAGGCGATGGGTGAGGATGCTTTATTTATAAATGTCGGAAGAGGAACAGTTACAAAAGAAGAAGTACTTATTAAAGTCTTGCAGGATAAAGTTATAAGAAAAGCTTGTTTAGATGTATATTATAATGAACCACTTGAACCGACAAATTGCCTTTATGCATTAGACAATGTTATTATGACACCGCATATTACTGGGAACAGTGTTCATTACAACCGACGAGCTACAGAAATCTTTAAGAAGAATTTGTCTGTTGGCATAGAAAACGAAGCGGATTTTATGAATAAAGTCGATGTTTCAAAGGGATATTAAGCTCATCGATAACTGCATTAAATAAACAGGATACTTAGGACTAAAATTGCATCCCGAAATTGCCTATTTGACATTTTTGAAAAAAAGAATGTAAAATAGAATTAATATAAAGTAGGAAAGGGGTGTTATGATGTCAGCTGAATTGAATATGGAACATATGCTTGACGATGCGATTCAAAGTTTACGAAAAACTGGCGTGAGAATAACACCGCAAAGACAGGCAGTACTTAGATTTTTAATTGAATCTAATAGTCATCCTACTGCCGATGAAATATATAAAGCGTTATCTCCACAGTTTTCGAACATGAGTGTAGCAACTGTCTATAACAATTTAAAAGTTTTTAAAGACAGTGGTTTAGTTAAAGAGCTCACATATGGAGATGCAGCAAGTCGTTTTGATTTTGAAACAGATAACCACTATCACGTTATATGTAGTGAATGTGGCAAGATTACTGATTTTCACTATCCAAGACTTGATGAAGTAGAGAATATCGCTCAACATATTACTAGCTTTGCAGTGACTCATCATCGTATGGAGATTTATGGTGTATGTCCAGAATGTATGAACAAAAAAGGAAATCGCAAATAGCGATTTCCTTTTTTAAATATTTAATTTACTACAAGTTACTATCATTATTAGCTGCTTGTTTCTCTTTTTCTTCTAATGCTTTACTTTTTCTTGCATTGTTATAATCTTCATTAAATTCTTTTCCTTCTAATGCAGGATCTAACGTAAGTGGCTGATTGCAGTTTGCACAAATATCAGCACGACCTAACATTTTGGTATAGTGGTCACAGTTTGGACATCGCACCTGAATGGTCTTCGTTGAAAGCATTCCAATCCAGAAATAAACAACGAAACTAATTAAGAAAAGAATCGTTCCTAATAATAAGAACAGAGAAAAGATTAGTTGACTATGGTAAAAGTAAAAAATTGCAGAACCGATATACATTACGATCATTGCCAGGAAGATTAAGCCGAGTGCCCATGAACGGATACGGTTAATCTTACTTGTCGGTTTTTTATTGAATAATTTCAAACCATCATCTCCTATATAATACTGAAAAGCATTATATCATATTAATAAATGATTATCTCTCTTAACTGTATATTCTTTATTAAAGAACGAAAGAAACAGATAGAATAA
>CABFOD010001058.1_pt1 | contig 29124 bp, 32 predicted proteins | sample 3521941 | NCBI WGS metagenome assembly CABFOD01 (sample SAMEA5312449, study PRJEB27640) | indoor metagenome | biome: indoor environment; feature: uncontrolled; material: polymer tiles stone | place: Germany | collected 2014-07-07
AGTGATAAAGCTGCTGCAGATTTAAAAGCAGCTAATGAAAGAGCTGCACAAAGTTTAGGACAATAAAAAAGAAGCGAAACAATGATGTTATCGCTTCTTTTTTATGTTTTTTATCGCAATTAACTTATTGATCTCCACAAACATTGTCTTCATCTGCTGATAACCCATAAAATGATGTTTACGCTGTTCAATATATTTTATACGTTCAATAAAATTTAAAGGTCCTATTTGAATACTATCAGCTTTAAGTTCAGCATTTGGTTCTAAATCATTTAATGCTCTCATTGAATACAATAATCCTTCATAATATTCATCAAGTAATTTTATTGCATCAATACTATTCAATGTTCTATTTTTACTATGTTGATTAATTTTTTCTTCCAGTTCACTCATTCTCTCTTTCATGATACAACCACCTTATGACGCTTCTTACCTTCCCTGCAATCCTTTAACAATGGACATTCAAGACATTTCGGATTGCGGGCTGTACAATGATATCGGCCAAAGAAAATTAATTGATGATGCGTCTTGTTCCATCGTTCTTTAGGAATCTTATTACATAATGTTGCTTCAACCTGCTTTACATTATCTTTCCATTTACATATACCTAGTCTCTTAGATACACGTTCTACATGCGTATCGACAGCAAGCGCAGGAATTCCAAATGCTACAGATACTACTACATTTGCAGTCTTTTGACCAACTCCAGGTAAAGCAACCAGCTCAGCATGTGTTTGTGGAACTTCCCCGTTATATTTATCAATCAAAATACGGCATAATGCCTGAATATTTTTTGCTTTATTCTTATACAAACCAATTGAGCGAATATCATCCATCAACTCCTCAATCGGAACATTTATATAATTTTCTGGTGTTTTGTATTTTTGAAATAACGTTCTTGTCACTTTATTGACCAGAACATCTGTACATTGTGCCGATAATAATACAGCGATTGTTAACTCAAATGGATTGTCATGAACGAGTTCACATTCAGCATCAGGAAACATTTCATCAATGACATCTAACATTTCTAACGTTTTCTTCTTACTTATCATATGGATTCTCTCCGTTCACCCAATCAAAAACAGGAATATCTGGTACAGTTTTTGATAGCATTTTTGACGGCTTATATTCATTACTTACTATTTTTGATTCATCAATCGTCTTAACATTACGTTTTTTCCAGTTAAGTAATATTCGATCGATGTATTTAATACTCAGTTTATTATGACTGCTTGCTTCGTTTAAAGCTGTAATAATAAGTGGCGCAGAATGCTGATCTGTATCTATCCAATGAGAAATCGTTTCGATTTCTATTGGTGTTAAAGGACGTGCAAATGTTGCTTCAAAGCGTTCAAATATTTCTTTAAAGCTCGTTTGTCGTACATTGACATCGTTAATTTTTTCTTGTTCTTCTTGTAATCTTAATAATTGCGATTCTAATGGTGTTAAATCGTAACGTTCTTCAAATGACACATCATCATATTTTTTTACATCAATTTTTATAAAATCCTTGCTGATTAGGTTCTGTAATATCAACATCACTTGTGACTTGTCAACACTCATCGCATTGCTTATCGTTTCAAACGATGGTAAACTACTTTCATTTGATAATTCTATAATTTTCATGATCATGATGAGTTCTGTTTCACTCATCCCAAGTTGATGATATTGGTCAAAAAGAACACGAGGAATGATGACATCTTGTTTAAATATACTCATTGTTTCCCCCTTGGTGATAGAAAAATCGTACAGATATAAAATTATATCTATACGATTTAATATTATTAATCTATATTAACTTAAATTTTATGGATATAAACGATTCAGTAAGCGTGGAAATGGACTCGTTTCACGAACGTGTTCTACGCCTGAGAGCCATGCTACTGTTCGTTCTAATCCTAATCCGAAACCTGAGTGTGGTACACTGCCGTATTTACGTAAATCAGTATAATAACTATACGCAGCCGGATCTAAACCATGTTCTTTAATACGTGATTGAATTAATTCAAGATCCCAAATACGTTCTGAACCTCCAATAATTTCACCGTATCCTTCTGGTGCGATTAAGTCTGCACATTTAACTGTTCCCTCTTCATCAGGATTAGGCTGCATATAGAAAGGTTTAATTCCTGTCGGATAATTTAAAATAAATACAGGTAAATCGTAGTGATTAGCAATTGCTGTTTCATGCGGTGCACCGAAATCATCGCCCCACTCAATATCATCAAATCCTTGTTCTTTTAAGAATTCAATCGCATCAGTATATGTAATACGTGGAAACGGTGCTTTTACTTTTTCTAATTTTTCAGTGTCACGTCCTAATAATTTTAAGTCTAACTGACAGTTCTTAAGTACTGACTGAACAATATATGAAACATATTGTTCCTGAACTTCTAAGCTATCTTCATGTTCGTAAAATGCCATTTCAGGTTCAATCATCCAGAACTCGATTAAGTGTCGACGTGTTTTAGATTTTTCTGCACGGAATGTAGGACCGAATGAAAATACTTTACCGTGTGCCATTGCAGCAGCTTCCATATAAAGTTGCCCTGATTGACTTAAAAATGCATCTTCTTCAAAGTATTTCGTTGCAAATAGTTCACTTGTCCCTTCAGGTGCTGAACCCGTTAGAATTGGTGGATCAATCTTTGTAAATCCATTGTCGTTAAAGAATTCATATGTCGCACGAATAATCTCATTACGAATTTTCATTACCGCATGCTGACGTTTTGAACGTAACCATAAATGGCGGTGATCCATTAAGAAATCTGTTCCATGCGCTTTTGGTGTAATTGGATAATCTACTGATTCATGAATGACTTCAATGCCTGTCACTTCCATTTCATAACCGAAATCTGAACGTTCATCTTCTTTAATTACGCCAGTGATATATAATGAAGTCTCCTGCGTGATGCCTTTTGCAACTTTAAATAAATCTTCACCAACCGATTCCTTTACTACTACTGCCTGCATAAATCCAGTACCATCACGTAACTGAAGGAATGCAATTTTGCCGCTTGATCGTTTATTTAAAATCCATGAACCGATTGTTACTTCTTGACCTACATATTTACTTGCTTGATTAATTGTTATTTTTGTCATGATTATTTCTCCATTTTCTCTTCTACGAATTCTTTAATACGTTTAATAGCTTCATGCATTGAATCTAAGTCCGTCGCATAGCTTAAACGAATATTATTTGGTGAACCAAAACCTGATCCTGGAACTACAGCAACTAATTTTTCTTCTAATAATGCAGTTACAAAGTCTTCTGTATTATTAAACCCGCAAAGTTTCACCGTTTCACTTACATTAGGATATAAATAGAATGCACCTTTTGGTTTAATACATTGAATACCTGGTATCTCCAAGAGTTTAGGGTAAATTTCTTCCAGACGACTTTTGAAAATACCATTCATTTCATTTAGGAATGTTTTATCACCATTATATGCTTCAACAGCTGCCCATTGAGAAGGTGTTGTCGGATTACTTGTAGAGTGACTTGATAAATCTGTCATTGCTTTAATTAACTTTGCATCTCCACAAGCATAACCGATACGCCACCCTGTCATAGAATGACTCTTAGAAACACCATTGATAACAACTGTTAATGCTTTGATTTCATCATTAAAGCTTGCGATACTAACATGTTCACCATCGTATACAAGTGTTTCATAAATTTCATCTGATACAACAACAATATTATTTTCTACTGCCCAATCCGCAATTTGTTGTAATTCTTCTTTCGTGTAAACCATTCCACTTGGGTTACTAGGAGATGTTAAAACAAGTGCTTTTGTTTTGTCAGTTTTAACATTATTTAATGTATCGATTGTAACTTTATATTCAGTTGTTTCGTCACTCTCTGCATAGACAACATTTCCGCCAGCTAATATAACTTGTTCAGGATAACTAACCCAATAAGGAATAGGGACAATAACTTCATCTCCCTCATCTAGTAATGCCTGAAATAAATTGTAAAGTGCATGTTTTGCACCACTTGCTACCATAATTTCATTTAATGCATAATCTAAATTATTATCATCTTTTAATTTCTTTTGAATTGCTTCTTTAAGTTGTTTCATCCCACCAGATGGGGTGTATTTCGTTGCACCATTTTGAACCGCTTCAAAAGCTTTATCTATAATATTTTGAGGTGTATTAAAATCTGGTTCACCTGCTGCTAAACCAATAACAGGTTTTCCACTTGCTTTTAATTCATTTGCTTTAGCTGTTATTGCTAAAGTCGTTGATGGTGTTAATTTTTGTACACGTTGAGATAATTCCACGATTCCTCATTCCTCCCAGAATTCATTATAAGAACAGTTTACCAATAAATAAGTCATTTATTAAGTGGTAAAGCTAGAATTCCGAAAAACTTTTGTAGAGTTCGTACATAAATTGCTCAAAATTTTCAATATTACCCTCTTGTTTGTTAAAGTTTGAAAGGATATGACTGAATTTAGTTGCATAGCGACTATCTACTATTCTTCTATCAAAACAAATCATCCAACCACGATCTTTTTCGTTCCGGATTAAACGACCCGTAGCCTGGTGTAATTTATTGACAGCGATAGGAACTTGATAATCTAAAAATACATCATTTACTTCATCTTTCATCAATGCGATATTTAAATCTTTCGGATGCATAAAAGGTAAAGAAACAATCATTACGCATTTTACACCGTCATATTTAAAGTCTATGCCTTCGTAAAATGTTTGCGTAGCGAGCAGTACACCTTTTTCTAATTGATTAAATTGCTGATTCAGTTTCGTTGTATTAACATCACTATTTTGCGTCAATATAACTTGGTCAAGCGCTGTTTCATATAAATAGTCTCTCAAAATTTCAACCTGTTGATAGCTATTTAGTAAGATTAATGCTTTACCATCGTAATTGTTTAAGTACATCAATATATATTCCAGACATTTTTCTATATATTCTTCTTGTTGCTGATAATTGAATGCCGGTATATCTGTAGGTATATATAAAGGTGCTTTATATTTTTCGAATGACGCATCAAATTTTATATATTTCTTGCTCTCCATAAATAAGTCTGATAAAACGTTATGTTCATTAATTGAGTTTATCGTTCCGGAGATAAATATTTTCGAATCAAATGCATCTAAAATATAGTTTTCAATTACTTCTTTTACTTTATGCTCTTTTAAAATAATATGAATGCCTGATTTATTGCGATTATTAAACATTATATAAAGCTCACCATGTACCAATATATTGTTATAACATCGTTCAAAGTTTTCTTTTAAGTTAATAATCATTTTGCGTTGGATTTTTGTAATGTTAGGTGCAGAAGCAATCATTGACAGCGTATGCATTAATTCAAGCATTAAAATTGTTGGTTCATCTTCTTTCTTGATGTCAGCTTGTATAATACGATCTGAATAATAATGTGTAAGTAGGTAATCAAATAACTGTTCATACTTTTCATTTAATTGCTGTAATTCATTATTAATACTCCCGTATTGGAAAAATGTCAAATCATTTAGTTTTTGCTTGTGCCTAATAGCACTTGTATCAAATTCCTGTAATGTCTGAGATATTAAGTATTTTACATCCTGATATTTCAGTTCAAAAGTTGTGTATTTTAATGCGTAATTGAGTATTTGATGTGCTTCATCAATAATAATATGATGATAGTTTTCAAACACATTAAGTTTTCGATTTGATAAAAGGTGCGCATGATTTGTGATTCCAACATGCGCCGTATCAGGATAAGTATCAAACAAATAAGTTTCATTTTGTTGAGGTATATAGAGACTGCGCATCAATTCAAAGTATATTTTACGTCCACCATTTAAATTCAGCTGTTCGATATCACCATCGGTACCACTCATTAAAAAAATGATCAACTGCATTTTTAATATGGAAATATCATGATTAATTTTTGTATCCTTTAAAATATAATCCACAAATTCAATTGTTAAATAATGATTTTTACTTTTAATAATTTGATAAGGTAATTTTAATCCTTGACGTTTTAAAAGTGCGATATCATAATCAATCATTTGATTTTGTAGAGCTATCGTCGAAGTAGACACGAGTACTGATTGATTAGTCTTCGCAATAAAATATGCGGCAGCAATTAAATAACTTAATGTTTTTCCGCTTCCAAGTTCCGCTTCTATTGTAATTTCAGTTTGTTGTTTTAAACTTAAATAAATTTCATAAGATAATTGATATTGCTCTTCTCTATAAATAAAATCAAGTGATTGTATCGTCTGTTCAAAAAATGTTTCAAAAGATACATCGATATTTAGTGGATTCACTTGTCTATTTTTTTTGATAAAATTAATGCCGTTCACTGTATTATAATCAACAGAACTACGCTCATAATCTCGTATCAGATCAAATAATACTTCATCAAAATGATAGCGCATTTGTTTCGCCTGGCTATATAATGATTTCAAAGTAGTACTAGGTAAATTACGTAATCGATCTAATGCAATCATCAATATTTCGCATGTCGCTTTGGCATCGTCAATTGCTCGATGTGCATTTGTTAACTTTATATTTAGCTGCTCAGATAAATAAGACAATTGATACCTCGACATTTGAGGAAATACAATCTTAAATACATCTACAGTATCAATAATGTACTTTGGTTTATAGAATATATTACTTTCATTAAAATATTTTCTTAAAAAATTTAAATCGAAATCAACATTATGTGCTACAAACACACACCCTTCTAATAATTCATATAGTTGAAGAGCGATCATTTGAAATGTCGGCGCATGTTCGACCATTTCGTTATTTATTTTTGTTAATGACTGAATAAACGGTGGAATCGGTTGCGTAGTATGCACAAATGATTCAAATGTGTCGATAATCCGATTGTTTTGCATAATACAAACACCAATCTGAATCATTTCATCCACTTCCAGATTGTTCCCTGTTGTTTCTAAATCTACAATAGCATATTTTAATGCCATATTTTACACCTACACTTCTATATCTGCACTTATGAAATGATGGCGTTCACCTGTGTCATCTAACACAACGAGTACACCATCGTCTTTCAAATCGATAGCTTTGCCATAAATTTGTTTATTACCTTCAGTATACCTTAACGTTCTATCCCAAATCATAGAATAACTTTTATAAATATTTTTTATCTCTTTAAATGGTTGCGTTAAAAAAGCTTCATAATAATGTTCAATTGAATCTATTAACGTTTTGATAAAAAGATAGCGATCAGTATCTGTTTTAGACTCAAGTTTTAAACTTGTAGCAGTATCTCTAATCGTTGCATCAAAATCTTCGATTGTATGATTTATATTTATACCAATGCCGCAAATAATCGTATGAACACCATCAGAATCTCCATTGATTTCTGTTAAAAAACCACAAACTTTCTTGTCATTGATATATACATCATTCGGCCATTTAATTTTTGGTTCAAGATGTGTAACATTTTTTATCGCTTCAGCGATTGCAATCGAAATAAACAAATTAAACGTTGCAATTTGCTGATAGCTAATATTCGGATGTAAGACAAGACTCATCCATAACCCAGTGTCACGTTTAGAAGCCCATGGACGTTTAAAGCGCCCTTTACCAGCTGTCTGAATTTCGCTCAATACAAGTAACGGTTTATCAATTTCCATTAATAATTCGTGTGCTATAGTCTGAGTAGAAGTTACTTCTTCATAGACAAATTGTTTTTGAAATATTGAATCCGCTAATACATATGATAATAAATCACTATCCCAATGATCTGGAACTGAAGTAATGCGATATCCTTTGTTCTTTATTGATTCAACTGAATATCCTTGTGTCTTCAAAACTTCAATTGCTTTCCATATCGCAGTACGTGACACGTTGAATTGTTCAGCGAGTTTTTGTCCAGAAACATAATCGTCTTTATGTATCATTAAATATTCAAGTATATCCTGTTTATATTTAGACATGATTCTTTGCCCACTCCAATATTTTTTCTTGTCGATTGCTCAGTCGTCCTTCAATAACTGCTAATTCAATTTTGTTTATCATACTTTTTAGCCAAGGACCAGGTTTTTTATTTAAATATGACATTAGTACATTTCCATCAATTTGCAATTCATCTCGTGTCTGAATTGGTAATTGTTGTTTAGCATTTTGAATTGATGTTATATCTACTAAATTATCAAAAATAATTTTTTCATTTAATATAAAACGATACACATCTTGAATTAAGTCTATATCAAATCGATATACAAATGATTTTAAACTCATATCAGGCTGATTAAAATAATCAAAAATTAAGACACAGTCTTTTATTTGTTTCTTCTCTTGATTTGATAGTTTAAAATCAGAAATTTTAGATGTTAAATCCTGATCTACTTTTAATTCACAATATATAATATATGCGATGTAAACGGTAAAATCTACAGGTGAGTGTACCTGATAAGAAGCCGTATTCCCCTTTATATCTCTAAAAAAAGGTAGATGACTATACATTGTCTTATAAAAGATATGTAATGCTTGATGAACACCTTTACCCATCAATAGTTTCTTCATCTCAACAACTATCCGCTCTATTGAAACTAAAGCAATTGTTGCAGCATGTTTTTCAATAGCCAGCAGAGTATTCTCTTCAATATTAAAATACAGGACACTTTGAAATCGGATAGCGCGCATCATGCGTAATGCATCTTCTTCGAAACGATGAGCTGCATTACCTACTGCACGTATTTCTTTATTTACCAAATCTTTTTGGCCATCAAAATAATCGATTATTTCGTGTGTTTCACTTAATGCTAGCGCATTGATTGTAAAATCTCGACGTTCTAAATCAGATTTCAAATCGGTAACGAATTGTACCTGATCAGGACGTCGATGATCAATATATTCCCCGTCTATTCGAAATGTCGTTACCTCAAACTGATAGTCCTGCCTCAATACGATGACTGTACCATGATCAATACCAACAGGCACAGTCTTACTAAAAATCTTGATGATATTTTCTGGCAGACAATTTGTAGTTATATCGATATCATTTATTTCTTTTTTAAGCAATAGATTGCGTACAGCACCGCCTACAATGTACGCTTCATATCCATGCAGCTTTAATTCTCCGATGACTTCATTTGCAGCAATTATCAACGCCTGTGTTGTATGATTTAAATATGCTAGTTCTAATTTCATAACTACTCCATTTTTGACATTAATTTTTTACTAAAGATTGGTAGATTGCTTCGTATTGATCTGTAATAATTGTAGAATGGAATCTTTCATTAATATCAACTTTCATCGCTTTCTGAAATTTTGAATATAATTTATCATTCGTAAGTAGGTCAATGGCATATTCACTTGCTTGAACTGTATCACCTACATCCACAATAAATCCTGTTTCAGTATGTTTAATGACTTCCTGTATACCGCCAGCAGTGGTTCCGATACACACAACACCCGAATGCATCGCTTCAAGCAATACAAGTCCAAAACTTTCTTTTTCACTCATCAATAAGAATAAATCAGACATTTGATAATAGCTCGCTACCTTATCCTGTTTGCCTAAAAACATGACATCATCAAGAACACCTAGTTTCTTTGCATAGCTTCTCATTTTCGATAGTTCTGGACCATCTCCTAATAAAATGAGCTTAGACTTTAACTTTGCTCTTACTAAACTAAACGTTTTAATAACATCCTGAATGCGTTTTACTTTCCTAAAATTTGATACATGGATCAACACTTTATAATCATCCGGGATACCATAACATGCTCTTAATGCTTTATTATCAATTGGTTCAAAATCTTTTTCATTAATAAAGTTGTATACTGTATTGATTTCCTTATCTGGCGCAATAATATCATATGTTTCCTGTGTTAATGCATTACTCACACTTGTGACAATATCGCTTTCTTCGATACCAAATTTTATGGCATCCTTTAATGTTGAATCGTACCCAAGAACCGTAATATCTGTACCATGTAAAGTTGTTACAATACCTACATCTTTTCTGGCAATCTGACGTGCAAGAATACCACAAATTGCATGTGGTACTGCATAATGCATATGTAAAACATCAAGGTCATACACATTGATAACTTCCGCAATTTTAGTCGCCAGCGTAATATCATAAGGTGGATACTGAAATACTGAATATTGATTAACATCAACCTGATGTATGGTAATATTCGGCATTTGAAACTGTATTCTAAATGGGGTGTTAGAAGTAATAAAATGAACGTCATGGCCTCTCTCTGCCATCTTTATTCCCAGTTCAGTTGCAATAATTCCCGAACCACCCATTGTAGGGTAACAAGTTATACCTATCTTCATAATGACCTCCTATAATGACTCAAAATACGTAATAATTGCTAGAGCGCTACCTTCATTTGTAGCAAGCGGTACATCATAAACATCAGACAATCGTAACAATGCACTGACATCTGGTTCATGAGGTTGCGCAGTCAAAGGATCACGGAAGAAAAAGATTGCATCAATTGCTTTATTAGCTACTAATGCACCAATTTCCTGGTCACCACCGAGTGGCCCTGATTTAAACCTTGTTACATTTAAACCCGTTCTTTCAATTACACGTAGACCAGTTGTGCCTGTTGCAAACAACTCATGTTTACTAAATTCATCTATATGGTCTTCAATAAACTTAACTAGCGCATCTTTTTTCTGATCATGTGCGATAATAGCAAACTTCACTCCTTATCCACCCTTTCAAAGCGATTTTTATCCCTATTATTAAATTTATCCATCGTCTGATTAAAACTTTCTGTCAAATCAATATTCATTGAGTTAGCAAGACAAATTAACACAAAAAGATTATCAGCAAGTTCTAATCCAATCTCTTTTTCTTTTTCACTTAGTTTCTTTTGTTTTGGACCATATACATGATTAATTTCTCGTGCCAATTCTCCGACTTCTTCTGTTAATCTCACCATATTTTCCATTGGTGAAAAATAGCCAGGTTTAAATTGATTTATATATGCATCTACTTCTTGCTGCATTTTTAATAATGATTTCATAATTACCTCCAAAATATTAACATTATTATGTATAATTAAATTTATAAAGGGGGTTAATAAATGCAAAAAACGCTTCAAGTAAAATTAATTAATATTATCATGATTCTTATAGGTGCATTTATTTTTAGTTTTGGTATCGTGAATTTTAATATGGCTAACGCGCTGACAGAAGGTGGTTTTACCGGTATTGCTTTAATATTATATCATTTATTTCATTTCAGCCCTGCTATATTGAATTTAATCTTTAACATTCCACTTTTCTTTGTAGGATATAAACTATTGGGGAAACTTTCATTTATCTATACCTTAATAGGTACTTTAAGTGTATCGTTATTTCTTGGTATTTGCGAAAAATATCCATTACATATTAATTTAGAAGATGATTTACTTCTCGCTAGCTTATTTGGTGGTGTATTTATTGGTGCAGGTCTCGGCATTATCTTTCGATTCGGAGGAACAACCGGTGGTGTTGATATCCTTGCCCGACTTATGAAAAAATATTTCGAAGTACCGATGGGAAGAACGATGTTCGCATTCGATTGCCTCGTTATTCTTGCAACATATTTAACACTAGGTGATTATCGCATTACAATGTATACACTCGTCTGTGTATTTGTTGGAGCGCGCGTCATCGATACAATCCAGGACTCAGGTTACTCTGCACGAGGTGCAATGATTATTTCTGAGCAACACCAGGCAATTTCTGATGAAATCAGTAACGTATTAGAACGTGGTGTTACATTAATCTCAGCACATGGACATTATTCTAAAACTGACCGTCCAATTGTATACTGTGTCGTGCCAAGAAATGAAATCACACGTCTAAAACAGGTCATTAACAGTATAGATCCACATGCATTTGTATCACTGCTAGATGTACACGACGTATTAGGCGAAGGATTTACTTTAGATGAATTTAAAAAGCCGTTAGAAAGATAATATATATCATTAAATACATAATAAAAACCGACCATATTTTATAAATCAATGAATGATTAATAGAATATGGTCGGTTTTATATAATATACGTTTTTTAATGATTCATCATTATTAATCTGAATTTCTTGCCATCATAAAGAATCTTAAAAACTCAGCTACAGCAACTGCAGTCGCTGCCACATAAGTCATTGCTGCTGCAGATAAAACAGTTTTTGCATGACGATATTCTTCTTCATTAACAATATGCAATGCTTCAATCTGGTTCATCGCGCGCTTACTTGCATCAAACTCAACCGGTAATGTAACGATTGAGAATAATACGGCAAATGACATTAATACAACACCGGCCCAGATAGCCATTGTTCCGATGCCACCACCTTGTTGACTCATGCCAGTTAATACTGCACCAATCATGATAAGCATGTAGCTAAATGTAGTACCTAAATTTGCTAATGGTACTAAAGCACTTCGTACTTTAAGCATTCCGTAACCTGTTGCATGTTGAATTGCATGACCTACTTCATGTGCTGCAATTGCAGTACCAGCGACACTTGGTTGTCTAAAATTAGATGGACTAAGTACTACAACTTTCTTATTAGGATCATAATGATCTGATAAGAATCCTTCACCTTCAATAACTCGAACATCTGTAATTCCGTTTGCTGCTAAAATTTCTTCAGCTACTTGTTGTCCAGATTTTCCACTTGTAGAACGTACGCGACTATATTTATTGTAAGTAGACTTTACTTTATATTGGAAATACATCGGTACTAACATTATGATAATAAAATACAGGATATAACTCATTAATGTATTGCCTCCTTATACTAGATTAATTTTATTTTATTAAAAAGGTCAAAATTAATCAAATATTATGTCCTTATCCATGATGTAAAGTAATAGCACAAAACATAATATAGATAACCAGAATGAAAAATAACCAATATGTTGAATGTATTCATTCAACATACTATACACAGGATACTGCATATAGACATAATCAATGACATCATTATGAAATACCCAAATTGCAGTAATTAAAACGTGTTTTAATCTTATTTTGAATAATGGAAAGAAAAGAAGTGCCTGCACCGCCATAATGGCATGTGATATACAGAGCATTAAACCGATAGCTGTGATCTGACCTAATTCAATAAAGGTTAATATATTCATCACTACTGCCCATATTCCATATTTAATAAGCGTGATAAATGCCAGACACTCAATCAAAGGGAGATGTTTTTTTAATAATATAGCAGTAAGCGCAATAATTAAAAATAGAGTTGCTGTCGGACTGTCCGGTACAAAGGGAATAAAATACCATTTCGTTTCAGTAAGTTGTCCCATATACCAATAATATCCATAAAGCGTACCTAAAAGATTACACAGAATTATGAAAATAAGAAATACTTTATTCTGAATCCAGTAATAAATTTGATCTATCATCATGCACCTCATAAAAAAAGAATCATCACATGGATGATTCTTTAGTTATTATTTCTTAAGTGGTTTACCATTTTCGTCAGTTTCTTCTAAACCTTCGATAAATTTACCAACTTCTTTAATTTGTTCTTTTGTTAAAGTATCTTTAAATGATGGCATTGCACCACTACCTTTTTCAACAAAACCTTCAACAGCAGCTGCAGGTAATTGAGATTTAACTAAGTTAGGACCAGCCCCACCAGTTAATTCTCCACCGTGACAACTTGTACAGTTAGATTTAATAATCTTTTCGTACGTTGGATCTTTCTTGTCTAAGTTAGTGAATACAATCTTACCTTGCGCAGCTTGTTTCTTCCAATCATGATAATGAGATGATTCCCAAGTAGTGTAGAAGATAATAGCAACTGCAAGTAACATAAATCCAGAAGCTAAAGGACGTTTTGTCCACTTACGTTCAGGACCTCTGTCTAACCATGGTGCTAACATTAATGCACCGAAAGCAATACCTGGCATTACAATTGCACCAAATGTATTAAATGGACCTGATGCGTAAGTATATTTTAAGATTTGATATAAGAATAAGAAATACCAGTCAGGTAATGGTGTATAACCTGTGTCTGATGGATCTGCGATACGTTCTAATGGAGATGGATGCGCAACTGTTAAACATAAATATGCAACTAAGAATACTGCTCCAGTCATCCATTCTTTTAATAAGAAATCAGGCCAGAAACTTTCTGTTTTACCTGGAAATTCTGAATAATCTCGATTTAATTTTGGTTTCTCATATGATTTAATACGAGAATCTCCAACAAACTTCATACCTTTTCCGCGATGCATCTATATTACCTCCTTTTATAGTGTATTCGTGTTTATAGTGGCCCCGAAATACCTTGTTTTCTGATCATGATAAAGTGAGCTGCTAACAACGCGAATAAACATGCAGGCAAGAAGAATACATGAATAGCGAAGAATCGCGTTAATGTTTGTGCACCGACAATTTGTGGGTCTCCGGCTAATAACGTTTTAACCCATGGACCGATAAACGGTACAGATTCTGCAATTTGTAAACCTACTTTTGTTGCAAATAATGCTTTCATATCCCATGGTAATAGATAACCTGTAAACGATAATCCTAACATTACGAAGAAAATTAATACGCCGACTAACCAGTTTAATTCACGAGGTTGTTTATAACTACCTGTAAAGAATACACGAAGCGTATGTAAGAACATCATGACTACAACTAAACTTGCACCCCAGTGATGCATACCACGTACAATAACACCTGCTGCAACATCATGCTGTAAATAATAAACAGATTTCCAAGCATTTACGATATCTGGTACGTAGTACATTGTTAAGAACATACCTGATAATACTTGAATTACAGTGATGAAAAACGTTAAGCCACCAAAACAATAAACGAATGCAGAAAAGTGATAAGCAGGGTTAACATGCTCAGGCACCTCATGATCTGCGATATCGCGCCAGATTGGTGTAATATCAAGTCTGTCATCGACCCAATCATAGATTTTATCGATCATTTTTTACCCTCCTATTTCACTAATTCATTTGGATGTTTTTTACCGATTGTTAGCATTCCGCCTTTATCACCAGTTTCATACTGATCTAAAGGTCCAAGTGGTGGTGTACCAGGAACATTTTTACCATTCTTCTCGTAACGACCATTATGACATGGACAGAAGAATTGGTTTGGATTTGATTTATCACCATTCCAGGCAACAGTACAACCTAAGTGCTTACAAACTGGAGACATTGCAATAATGTTTTCCCCATCTTTATAAACCCATGCAAATTCTGTTACTTCGCTCGTATACCATGCATCTTTTTGTTCGAATTTGAAGTCAACTTTCGTTGGTTCTTCAGTAATTTTCGAAACTTTAACGCTTGTTGTTATCATATCTCCTGCTGCTCCAGATTTAAACACAGGATCTAACGCAAAGCGCCCTAAAGGCATAACCATACCAGCAGCCATAAATGATCCAACTCCCATTAAGGAATAGTTTAAAAATTGGCGTCTTGTGACACGTTGGCTCATTTAATTTTCCCCCCTCTAACGCGATTCTTTTATATAAAATATACTAGGACATATCAATTTTAGCTTATTAAGGTGGCTTGGTCAATAAGATGTCACAATTTATGTAATAAAATTGTCATTATTTATTCCATAAAATAATAATTGATTTCATCAATGATTTGATATTCTCCTGGACAAATTCCTGTTTCATTTCATGATCTAATGTTTCTAAAGGTAAAATATTTATTTTATGCACATTTTCTTTTTCAAGATTAAATTTTTGTGGTATCACAAATACCAGGTTCTTAAATCCGAATGTTTGTAATTGTGATTCGATAGTATCAAGGATTTTAATATCATCTATGAGCTGAATAGGTGGTACTACTAATAGACGACCTTTAAATTGTTGTTCTACTCCCATCGTTACATATTGAATCATTTCATAATGATCAGCGATGTCCATCAAATGTTTTGAGTAATCAACTGGTACAACCGGAATAATTGCAGTGTCTATATATTCAAGTTGATCCTGCAAAGTTTTTAGATCCTGATGATTAAATAACATGTTTTCTTTTCCCCTCTAAATCAATTTTTAATTGCGTAAGCATTGCAAAACGGATTTGATTTTTTGTAAGTAAAGTGTCTTCTATTGCGTAGTTAATCTGTTCAATCAAATAAGTATATAACTTAGGATTTGTGAATATTTCATACAAATCTATTTTCATTTCAATATAATCAATGTTTAAATCGTTTTCATCCATCACTAGAAAATCAATTTGATACATTAACTCCTGCTGACATATAATATCGTATTTCAAATCTCTAAATAATATATTCACATATAACTGTTTTTCGTTATTTAGTAGATAATGGAAAATAACATCACTATCAGTATAAATACCATGACTTAATATCAAATGTACTTTAAATTGATTAAAAATGATTAACTGATCTTTTAGTTGTGTCGTTTTTTTAAATTGTATATGTTCTAAAATATTTGGTTTATCTTTTATCAAATTAAGTAACCACACTGTATTTTTATCATGAATTTCATATTGATTGAGTAAATACTTTATGAATCCACTACGTTCATCAATGATATTGTAATTCATTAAGCATCAATATCCGCATTCGGGTCGATTTGAAGTATTAACGCATACAATTGTTCGGCAAGTTTTACATCTGCAATCTCACGTGCATAGTTATAATAATCCGTTAAGAATTGCGTATTGTCTTTTAGCACATTATAGCTTTCGGCATAAAAATGTTTCGCTTCTGTATCTTTTTCTAATTGCTGATAACTAAAAGCCAGATGCCACATCACTGTTGGATCTAAATCTTCCTCGTCTATATATGCAAATAATTTCACAAGATCTTCATATGCTTCTTCTTCTCTATAGTAATCAGCAAGTAATAATGATGCTTCAACATATGATGGATCTATTGTTAACGCCTGAATTAAATATTCAACCCCCTTTTCATTATGCATCTTAATCATGATGCGGCCTGTATCAACAAGCAATTCTTTATAAAACTCATTTAAACTTAAACCTTTTTGTCCTACTATGATTGCATCATTGTATTTACGTTCGCTTTCTAACAAGTTTACGAGTAATAAATAAGCCTGCATATAATCCGGATCTTTATCTAATAAGGTTTGTAATGTTTGAATACTGCGTTCTATTCGATCTGCTTTCTGATAACTGATCGCCATCTTGAAATAATCATCACTTAGCATATCCTTGTCATCTATTTTTTCATAATATTCTACCGCTTCTTCATAGTCACCTGATTGTAAGACACAATCCGCTATGCGTGATTGAATATTAACATTATTGACACGGTCAATTCCATTATTTATCAAATACTCATAACTTCGGACTGCCGGTAAATATTGACCGTCAAAATAATATAGTTCAGCGAGTGCAAAACTTATAATTGGATCCTCACTAGACATCGCATATGCCTGTTTCACTTTTTCAATAGCTACTTCAAGCATATCCTGCTGTTGATAGATATCAGCCTCGAGCATTAATCGTTCTACCGTAAGCGGTGTATTATGAAGTATCTCTATCGCCTTATCATGTTGATTATCGTCAATTAAACATTCGATATAATAAGCCATCACATCTGGTTCATCAGGATACAGCTCAAATAATCGCGAAAATACTTTCAACCCTTGAGGATTAAGTCCATATTGTAATAGTGTATCCCCAAGCTGAAATAAAGCATCGTGATCATCAGTAAATAATGCACCGTCTATTGATTCGTCCAGTTTGTCCAAATTTTGCAGATGAATCTGATCAATAATCTGATAAATATCCATTAGTTTCCTCCTTGTAATCGTCTTAAATCATTCATAAATGATGGGTACGATACATTAACCGCATCAATATAATCAATTTCAATTTCTTCAGTTTCTAATAAATTCGCAATAGCAAGCAACATACCGATACGGTGATCATTAAAAGATGAAAATCGCGTGCTCTGCATCGATTCTTTTTCCTGTCCATAAATTATCATACCATCATCAGTAGCTTCTATATGATAGCCGAGCTGATTCAAACTTTCAACTACCTTGTCTATTCTGTTCGTTTCCTTTACCTTCAATTCTTCAGCATCACGTATTACACTTCTACCACGCGCCTGTGTCATCAATAATGCAATAATCGGTATCTCATCAATTAATGTTGGAATCATATCCCCATAAACATCTGTTGCATTTAACTGGGCTGTATATTTCACCTCTATATCGCATATCGGTTCCGCACCGTCAGAAACAGATTTTAAAGAAATTTGTCCACCCATTGCCTTAACAACTTCAATAATACCAGAACGTGTCTTATTTGTTCCGACATTTCTGATGACAATATGACTTCCGGGAATGATTAAACCGGCTACGATAAAGAATGCAGCAGAAGAAATATCACCAGGTACTTGTACATCAGTAGTTACTAACTTATCTATGGAATGCGCTGGTAAGTGGATATAATCATCTTGTTTCTCAACTTCAATGCCAAACTGTTGAAACATGAGTTCTGTGTGGTTACGTGAAGTCACCTGTTCTTTTAACATAACATCGCTTTTTGCATACAAACCTGCAAATAATATTGCTGACTTTACTTGAGCACTTTTAACCTGCATATCATATGTTACCCCATTAATATTAACAACATTATTCATGCTATTGATAACAAGTGGTGTACGACTATTATTTTGACTACCAATAATATCCACACCCATTAAACGCAACGGTTCAATGACACGATCCATCGGTCTTTTCGCTATTGAATCATCACCACTCATCACAGACATAAATGGCAGCCCCGCAAGTACACCAGACAATAACCGTGTAGTTGTGCCTGAATTACCAGTGTCCAGCACTTGTGTAGGCTCAACAAAATTACGATAACCTTGCGCGTTAATTATTATTTCTTTATTTACTTCATTAACCCGAATATCCACGCCTAACTTTCGGAAAATATTTATCGTACTCAAACAATCTTCACCTAATAAAGGGTCTATGATTTTCATTTTTCCTTCCGATAAACTACCTAAGATAATTGCGCGATGTGTGATTGACTTATCGCCAGGTACTTTTATCTCGCCTGTTAATCCTTTACTTTTCACCATAACAACTCCTTAATACAGTAACCCAGCGCTCAAAAGACTTTTTTAATGTACCGTGTTCAAATGATTTCAAATAAAACACATCTTCTAAATGACCTTGTCGTTGTTTCATGACAACAAAACTAATACTTTCTGTTTCATTTTTCTTATCTTTACTGAGCAGTGAGTAATAATGTTTAAATGCCTTCACTTCTACTTCTGGAAACCCTAGCTGAATCAGCCAATGATAAAACTTTTCGATTACATTTTCTTCATATCCACTTAAAATAAGTGCAAACATCATCCCATGCATAACAGCAATGCCGTGTGGCAATTTGTGTGAAAATTCTAAAGCATGACCTAACGTATGTCCAAAATTTAAGTACTTTCGTACGCCACTTTCTAACTCATCACGCTCTACGACATTCAGTTTCGTTTGAATGCCATAAGTAATCCATGTCTGTATTTTATGCATATCTTTTAAATCGTCCGGTTTATTAAATGCCTGCATTAATCTTGATAAATCATCATTTACGATATCACTTATCTGATTTACTTTGTAATTCCCATTCAATATTACGTGCTTCACGATTTCAGCAAACCCACTTAAAAGCTCAGCATCATTTAAAGTATTTAAAAAAGAAATATCATATATCACTCTATCAGGTCGTTTAAATGCACCGATTAAGTTCTTGCCATGTTTAGAATTTATTCCTGTCTTTCCTCCAATTGCAGCATCATGAGCTAAGATCGTAGTAGGTACCTGAATGAACGAGATACCACGTAATAAACTTGCAGCAACATATCCTGTAAAATCTCCAGTAGCTCCTCCACCGATAGCAATCAAGCAATCATTACGTTTAATATTTTTTTCAAGTAATAGTTCTATCATTGTATTAAAATGATGCATCGTCTTTACAGCTTCACCTGAAGGAATCAACACTTTTTCAATATCATATCTTTTCATGAATGCATCTATCTTTGCTTTGTGAAGACTATACACATAAGTATCAATTAATGCATAACATTTGTGATAATGATTTAGATCATATTCCAGTTCCAATGCATTTTCTGAAACAATAATCTCATAATTTTTCGCCTTTTGGTCCACCTGATAATTTGTAATGAGTTTCATCTAGAACTCCTTAATATAAGTTTTGTGACGTTCAATATTATCCTGTAATTGAGCTAAATCATTGGATTGAAACTCATCCAGTATTTCTTTCGCGATCTCAAAAGCAACAGCATGTTCACAAACAATTGATGCTGCTGGCACAGCACAGCTATCACTGCGTTCTATAGAAGCTTTATATGCTTCCTTTGTATTAATATCGACTGAATCAAGCGGTTTGTATAGTGTTGGGATAGGCTTCATTACAGCATTAACGATAATTGGCATGCCATTGGTCATCCCGCCTTCAAATCCTCCAAGCTGATTAGATAAGCGATAATATCCTGACTTATCATAACCAATGGGATCCTGCACTTGACTACCAGGTAAATGCTTCATATCATAGCCTGCACCAAATGACACTGCTTTAAATGCATTAATGCTAATAACAGATTGTGCCACTTTACCATCTAATTTACGATCGTAATGTACATAGCTTCCTAAACCTGCCGGTACATTTTCTACAATAACCTGCACTTCACCACCAATTGAATCACCATTTGATTTTGCCAGATCAATTATATCTCGCATCTGTTGTGCAACATTGTCATCAATACAACGCACATCATTAGTATCATTATTTTCTTTAATAGTATGAATTGGATAATCGGTGTTATCTCTAGCACCACCAATTTCAACGACACGGGAAAATATATCAATACCCAGCTGACTCAATAACACTTTACAGACCGCACCAACTGAAACACGTGCAGCCGTTTCACGTGCACTTGAACGTTCAAGCACGTTTCGTAAATCTCTGTGACGATACTTCATACCGCCGACAAGATCAGCGTGTCCAGGACGTGGTTTTGTAATGACACGTTTCACGGGTTCTATATCATCTTTTGGATCTACACCCATCACCTTTAACCAATGTTTATGGTCATCATTTGTTATCACTAAAGTAATCGGCGAACCAAGTGTAACACCATGCCTTACACCAGAGGTTATCTCTACAGTATCTTTTTCAATCTGCATACGTCGACCTCGGCCATATCCACCTTGACGTTTAAATAATTCCTGATTGATCATATCACTTGTAAGCTGCATGTTAGAAGGCATGCCTTCTATAATAACAGTTAGTTTAGGACCATGTGATTCTCCCGCTGTTAAAAATCTCAAAATAATCGCTCCTTAATATTTATCATTACTAAATCTTATCAAATATATGCTTGTTTCTCCAATGTATTATATTTAAATCCAAATAAAAAAAGACAGTTACCTATATAGGTAACTGTCAATTTATTAATTAGTACACCCAAGTAGCTGTTACTAAGTTGTAATCTATAATTTCTTCTTCTTTGAACCATAATGCGATTTCTTTTTCTGCTGATGCTACTGAATCAGAACCGTGAATAATATTTTTACCAACTGTCATACCATAGTCACCGCGAATTGTTCCTGGTGCACTTTCAGCAGGATTAGTTTTACCAACTAATGTACGTCCAATTTCCACTACATTCTCCCCTTCTAATACCATTGCAAAAACTGGTCCAGAAGTAATGAAATCAACTAATTCTCCGAAGAAAGGTTTTTCACTATGTTCTCCGTAATGTGTCTTTGCTAAATCTTCAGACACTGTCATTAATTTAGCACCTACAATTTTAATCCCTTTGTTTTCGATGCGTTTTACGATTTCTCCTACAAGTCCTCGTCCTACGCCATCAGGTTTAATCATTAAGAAAGTTTTTTCCATTATTTATCCCTACCTCATTGTTTTTTGTGTAGCCTAGAATATTTTATCATTGTAAGCGATTTCTTTCAATTCCTAATATACGCGATAGAGCATTTTTTCATGTATTTCCAGAAGGTATTTTTTTTCATCGCTATCCGGTAATTGATATAAATGATATTTTGCTTTTTCCGCATACTGTTTACTTAAGCGTTTTGTAGCTTCAATGCCATAAGTTCTTACATTGTTGATAATAAATTCAAATATCGCTTCGTTTTGTTCATTTTCCAGATTGATTATAGTTTGTTCTAACTTTAATCTTTCAGAGTTATCTTTATTATTTATAGCAGCCATTAATGGATATGTAATATGACCGTTACGAATATCGCTAGCAACAGGCTTACCTAATGTTATTTCATCACTTGTATAATCCAGCATATCATCTATAATCTGATAGCTCATACCGATATAATGTCCAAATTTACGAATATGGAATAATGATGCTCGGTTAACCTCTGTACTCATCGCACCTAATACACAGCTTGCTTCAATTAAAATCGCTGTTTTACGATTAATACGACGTAAGTATTGTGTAAAGGATATAGGATACTGGAATCGATCTGCCATCTGATCAAATTCCCCGAAACATACTTCAAGAATTGTTTGACTAAATACTTTATGAAAATCTGTATGATTAATATCACTGATATTTGTTAATGCTTTAGCCAGTAAAAAGTGACCTGTTCTAAGTGCGATATCTTTATCAAATGCAGCATGTACACTCATTACGCCACGTCGTTTATCACTATTATCAATGTAATCATCATGTACCAAACTTGCCATATGAATTAATTCTAAGCTTACTGCGGTATTTAGGAGATGGTTATAATGTTTATTATCACCCATCAAACCAGTAAGTAGGACAAACATAGGTCTGACCCGTTTACCACCTGATTGCAAAGTATGCATACTTGCCTGTTGTATCACATTAGAGTTGCTATGAATAACTTGATTTAATTGTTGTTCAACTCTTGTGATATGTGGTTTTAAATATGACTTATAACTCATTGCAATCATCCATTTCTTTTATTATTTCTTAGGTTTGTAAGCTCTATGCATAGCACTAACGCCACCGGTAAATCCTTTAAATTTAATATGGGTGAAACCCACACCTGCCATTAATTTTGCTAATGTATATTTATCAGGGAAGTCAAAAGCTGATTGTTGTAACCAGCTGTATTCTTTCATTGATTTTGCAAATACTTTTCCGAATAATGGCATAACGTATTTGAAATACAATGTATATCCTTCTTTAAAAACAGGCATGGTCGGATGACTTGTTTCTAAAACGACAATCATGCCACCTGGTTTTAATACACGATAAATTTCAGCTAAACCCTTCTCAAAGTCCGGCAAGTTTCTTAATCCGAATCCAATCGTTACATAATCAAATAGATTATCTTCAAAAGGCATATCCATGGCATTTCCATGAATCAGTTCAATGTTGTCATAACGATTTACTTTCGTCTTTGCTACTTCGAGCATGTTCTCACTAAAATCAAGTCCGGTAACGTGACCGCTTGTTCCTACCGCATTAGCCATCTGAATTGTCCAGTCACCTGTACCACAACAAACATCTAAAGCTTTTGAACCCTTTTTTACTTTCATTTGCTTCATCGTATATTTACGCCACGCTTTATGTTGATTAAAACTAATAATGTCATTTAATTTATCGTATTTTGTTGAAACGTTTTGAAAGACGTTATGTACCATTTCAGTTTTTTCTTCGCTTGTCATTGGTTTTGACATTTGAGCCACCACTTTCATCTATGTATAGTTAAGCCATAAAAGGCATTACAAAAATATTATCAATTTGTTCTTTCAATGCAGGATCATTTGAATGAGAAAATTGTTGCTTAAGTTCATTCTGTTTTGCGACACAGTCAGTAAGTATCTGATAATGATATTGTTGAAAAGGAGACGCTAGATAACGATAGAACAAAGCGCTTAATAAATCAGTTGACAGCACATATCTATCTTTATTGCTATCGTCCACCAAATCCTGCATACGCATACTTGTGTCAATCGCAAGTATTGCACATTTCGTCTGATCATCAACATCTAACATTGTCGTCTGTGTTAATATTTCCGGATTAACTGGAATCATTTCGAAAAAAGGATATCGTTTCTTTAATTCGTCAATATCATTTAGAAATCTTTCATAAAAGCTCATCTTCTATACCTCTATCGCTTATTCTTTTTCTATTATAACTTAATATTTGAAAATTTAAACAAGATTAAACTGATTATGACAAAAATAAAAAGCCCTAATAGGGCTTTTTATAACACAATTATTTAACTGCGTCTTTTAATGCTTTACCAGCTTTAAATGCTGGGACTTTGCTAGCTGGAATATCGATTTCTTTACCAGTTTGTGGGTTACGGCCCTTACGAGCAGCACGTTCACGAACTTCAAAGTTACCAAAACCGATTAATTGTACTTTCTCACCATTTGATAATGATTTTTGAATTGATTCAAAAACAGCATCAACAGCTAAACCTGCTTCTTTTTTAGTTAAGTTAGCACTTTCTGAAACCGCATTGATTAAGTCTGTTTTATTCACGTCAATTCACCTCCCCAAAGGTTATGTAAATGATACGTAAGTATCATTCTGTAATGACTTTAACATAATAAACGTTGACACTGCAACGATTAATACAAAAAAATGAATAAATTTTTCATTTTAATGCTCAACTGTTCTGAAAATTGGTTCATTTTTCTCATTTATTGTATAAGGAACAGAATATGCTGGTAATACTGGAGAATCCTTGTAAAGAATGTATCTGATATCAGTACCTTTTTCTAACTTAAGATTTTTTTCATTAATCTTTTTGCCAAGGTCAATTGCATAATCAATTTTAAACTCATTTCCACCATTAATATAAATCGGTAAACTTTCATCACTATATGGACTTTTTACTGTTGGATACTTTTTCAGACCATATTTTTTATAGTCAATCTTATAAAGGTTCGGTCCAATTTTTTTACCTAAAGCGAGCGTATCAGATTTTGTCTCAAGCCGTATTCTTAAATTTTTCAAAGCTTCAGAAGTTCTTAAGTCGATTAATTTAACAGTAGGATTTTTTTCAACATCCATCAAAACATACTGATAGTAGCCACCCATTTCAAATGAACTACCTGGTAACTGAGATAAATATTTTGGTTTTAATTTTTCAAAGTCAACAGGATGTTTCAAGTAAATTTCATAGGACATATCTCTTTCTTTAATTGGTAATAAACCACCGCTATCTTTTTGATAGCTATCGACAGCACTTTGAACCATTTTTAACTGATCAACAGGCGCCACTTGATTTTGAGCGAGTTCCTCTTTCGGATACATACAGCCTGATAAGATAAATGGTACTGCAACCAGTAATCCAAAAATTCTTTTACCCATGACTCGACCCACCTAACACTACAAACATGAGTAATGCACTTAAAATAAGTGCTATATAAGCTAAACCTGTAACAATTACATTTAAAATTTTATTTTTTACTTTAAAACGCGCTACGTAAATTAACATCATAGCAAGTAACATAAGACCTAATGAATAAAAAGAAACCCACATTAAGTCCATTTTAGATATATTGAACATAATTTCCCTCTATTCATTCTTTTTTTCTCGGCTCATCAGTTCCATGACACCAGTATTTACATCTAATCCTTCAAATAATAATTTATAGAGCGCAGTAGTTATCGGCATTTCAACATTAAAAGCTTTAGACATTTCATAAGCTGCTTCAGTAGTTCTAACCCCTTCAACAACCATTCCCATCTGAGCTAAAGCCTCATCAAGAGTTGCTCCTTTACCAAGCATGTTCCCGCACTTCCAGTTACGTGAATGTACAGATGTACACGTTACAATTAAATCTCCAATTCCGGCTAAACCTAAAAATGTCATTGGATCAGCCCCCATCCTTGTACCAAGTCTTGTGATTTCAGCTAAACCACGTGTCATAAGTGCAGCTTTCGCATTATCACCATAACCTAAACCATCTGTGATACCTGCTGCTAATGCAATAATATTTTTCAATGCACCACCGATTTCAACACCGATTAAATCATCATTTGTATACACTCTGAAATATTCATTCATAAATAAATCCTGAGCAATACGAGCAACAGATATATCTTTTGATGCAACTGCTACCGTCGTCGGTTGTTTAACAGCAACTTCCTCTGCATGACTTGGACCACTTAATACTCCAACGCCTTTTAATAACGCAGCACCCATTTCCTCTTCAATCATTTCAGAGATACGTTTAAAAGTTAACGGCTCGATACCTTTGGAAACATGAATAATTATTTTTGGTGCATCACTTACTTCATTGATTTGAGCCGTTACAGAACGTATCGCTTTTGTCGGAACAGCTAAAATTAATATTTCAGCATGTAACACTGCTTGTTTCAACTCAGTTGTAGCTTTTAAACTTTTATTCAATTGAGCCTCAGGTAAATATTTATGATTCGTATGCTGCTCATTTAATGCTCTAATTGTTGTTTCAGTTTTACCCCACATCAAACAATTATGACCGTTATCAGCGAGAACATTTGCTAGTGCTGTTCCCCAGCTTCCGGTACCAAATACAGAAACGTTTGTCATTAATTACACCCCTTAGTTTCGTTTACGGGCAATAATATGAACTGGTGTGCCCTCAAATCCAAATGCTGCTCTTATTCTATTTTCAAGGAATCGTTTATAAGAGAAATGCATCATTTCTACATCATTTACAAAAACAACAAATGTCGGTGGTTCAATAGCGACTTGTGTTGAATAGAAGATATTTAATCGGCTGCCGTTATGCGTTGGCGTTGGGTTCATTGCAACAGCATCTGTTATAACTTCATTCAAAGTACTACTTTGAACACGTTTACGGTGATTTTCACCTGCTTCATTGATGAACGGGAATAACGTTTTTAATCGTTTGCCTTCTAAGGCAGAAACGAATGCAATACGCGCATAATCTAAAAATTGGAAGTTCTCTCTTACTTTGTCTTCAAATTTCTTCATCGTTTTAGAATCTTTTTCAACTGTATCCCATTTATTCACAACGATGACTACAGCTTTACCCGCTTCATGTGCATAGCCGGCAATTTTCTTATCCTGCTCGATAATACCTGTATCAGCATCAAGCACTACCAATACAACATTTGATCTTTCAATCGCTTTTAATGCTCTCAAAACTGAATAACGTTCAGTCGTTTCATATACTTTACCTTTTTTTCGCATACCAGCAGTATCAATCATAACGTATTCCTGATCTTCAAACGTATACACCGTGTCAATTGCATCACGCGTTGTACCTGCAATAGGTGACACGATTACACGTTCTTCACCTAATATTGCATTAATTAAACTAGATTTACCTACATTTGGACGACCAATTAAAGAGAATTTAATGACATTATCATCATATTCCTCTTCAGGTTGTTCAGGAAAATGTTTACTTGCTTCATCCAGTAAATCACCAATACCTAAACCGTGTGAACCAGAAATCGGGAAAGGTTCTCCAAATCCTAAAGAATAAAACTCATAAATATCTGTACGCATTTCTGGATTATCAATTTTATTCACTGCCAGTACCACTGGTTTACTTGATTTAAATAATAATTTCGCTACAAATTCATCCTCAATCGTAATACCATCGCGGCCATTAACCATGAAAATAATGACATCTGCTTCATCGATTGCAATCTCAGCTTGCGCACGAATTTGTTCCTGGAAAGGTTCATCACCAAGTTCTATACCACCAGTATCAATTATATTGAACTCATGTGTTAACCACTCGCCGCTTGAATAAATTCTATCTCTCGTAATCCCCGGCGTATCTTCTACTATTGAGACACGCTCTCCGATAATCCTATTGAAGATTGTAGATTTGCCGACATTCGCTCGGCCTACAATCGCTATTGTTGGTTTTGTCAATTTTGTTCTTCCTCTCAAATAATATCTGTTCTATTTTAACACAGAAAGTGTGTTTATCAAATCGATATAAAAAATGCCGATATGTATACAGTATAATCTGTATACATATCGACATCTAAAAACTATATTATAAATTTAAACCTTTGAATTTGTCTCCGAAAACATCACCTAAAGTTGGTGCGTCTTCGTCAGTTATAGTTTGATTATTTAAATAAGAAGTATCAAAGTCTTCAGTTTGTTCTTCAGTTGCTTTAATAGATAAACCGATACGTTTTTCTTCTTTATTAATATCTAAAATTTTAACTTTTACTTTTTGACCAGCTTCTAATACTTCACTTGGATTTCCAATATGATCGTGACTGATTTGAGAAATATGAACAAGTCCTTGTAAACCTTTATCAATCTCAACAAATGCACCGAAGTTCGCTAAACGCATTACTTCACCTTCAACCACATCTCCAACTTTGAATTTTTCATCAATTGTTTCAAATGGTCCAGGTAATGCAGCTTTAATAGATAATGATACACGCTCATTTTCAGGATCAACACTTAAAATTTTAACATTAACTTTATCACCTACTGATAATGCATCTTCTACTTTATCAATATGGTCATGTGTGATTTGAGAAATATGAACTAATCCATCAACATCGCCAATATCTACGAAGGCACCGAAGTTTGTCATACGTAGCACTTCACCTTCAACAACTGCACCTACTTCCAATTGTTGCAGACGTTCTGATTTTAAAGCTTTATTTTCTTCAGCTTCAATCACTTTATGGTTTAAGATCACTCTATTTTTTTCTTGATCTAACTCTTCAATTTTTAAAGTTAATACTTTTCCAACATAATCAGAGAAATCTTCAATATAGCTTGTAGAAATTAATGATGCCGGGATAAAACCACGTAAGCCAACATCAACAACCAATCCACCTTTAACAGCTTCTTTAACTTCAGCTTCTAAAGTTTCACCGTTTTCAAATTTTTGTTGTAAAGTTTCAAATGATTCAGATTCATCTAATTTACGTTTAGATAAGATGTAGTGACCATCTTCTTCTTTATCTTCAATCTTAGTCACATACGCTTCAATTTCATCGCCAACTTTAACAACATCTTCCGCGTTCTCAACACGTAAGCTTGATAATTGGCTGATTGGAATAATTCCATCATATTTAGCACCATCTAATTGCAATACAACATGTTTCTCTTCAATTGATTGAACAGTGCCTTTTACTTTGTCACCTTCATTAATTTCTAAAATCATG
>CABFOD010001401.1_pt1 | contig 28015 bp, 26 predicted proteins | sample 3521941 | NCBI WGS metagenome assembly CABFOD01 (sample SAMEA5312449, study PRJEB27640) | indoor metagenome | biome: indoor environment; feature: uncontrolled; material: polymer tiles stone | place: Germany | collected 2014-07-07
GTAAGTCATCTGACAGAGAAACGTTTATTTGATAGTGAGTTACAACCATTTAAGGCAGCGATTAAGGATGATATCGATATGATTATGGTCAGCCACATATTATTCCCGGCAGTTGATGCAAACGCCCCGAGTTCAATGAGTAAAGCTATGGTTACAGATATACTTAAGCAAAAATTAGGCTATAAAGGTGTCATAGTTACCGACGATCTGGCCATGGGTGCTGTTATTAAAAATTACACACGAGAGCAGGCACTAATTAATGCAATAAATGCCGGTGAAACATGTTTATTGATTGGTTCAGATATTGGTGATATTCGCTATCAGATAGAATTTATTAAATCACAAGTGAAATCCGGTAAGATAGATGAGAAAATTATTGATGAAAATGTTCAAAAAATACTCAAGTTAAAGCAAAAATATGGTATCGTATAATATATTAAAGTCATTTTAATGAGGTGTTAAGTTTGCCCAATTTTTATAAGAGAAATAAATTAGTTTTCTTTCTTTTTGGACTTATCATATTTATGGTTCTGGTTGGATTTTCACTGAGAGAAAGAGAAACAACGACAGTTGAATCATTTGTAGGAGATACGACCGCCATCGGTCAAAGAATCGTGTCATATCCTGCAATGTTTGTTACAGGTAATTTCGGTAATCTCATTAATATGTGGGATGCAAATGAAGAAAACAAAAAGCTGAAAGAAAAGATAAAAAGTTTTGCTCAAGTTGAAGCTGATAATTATCGTCTAGAAAAAGAAAATCAGGAACTAAGACAAGCATTAAAAACGGATAGTATTTCAGAATATGATCCGGTGATTTCTACGATAATCGCTAGAAATCAGGATCAATGGATGAATACTTTTATCGTAAATAAAGGTAAATCATCTGGCATACGTGAAAATATGGCTGTGCTTACAAGTGAAGGCTTAGTAGGACGTATAAAGAAGGTTAACAGTTATTCTTCACAAATAGAATTAATCACTTCTAGTATAAAATCTAGTAAGATTAGTGTTACATTACAGCAAGAAGGTCAGGATATATTTGGTATGATTGATCATTTTGATGAAAGTAAGAATTTACTTGTCTTATCTGATATAGATAATAATGTGAAAGTTAAACTTGGAACAAAAGTAGTTACAAGTGGACTTGGCGGTCAATTCCCTAAAGGCATCTTAATTGGGGAAGTAAAGAAAGTTGAAAATGATGAATTTGGATTGAGTCAAATTGCATATGTGGAAACGCAAGCTGATATTAATGAACTCACCCAAGTTTATGTTGCTAAAAAAAGTCCTAAAGTGATTTCATTAGAAGGAAGTGGCGAGTAATGCAGCTTGTGATTATGCCGCTTATTGCGCTCATATTGTTTTACATTGATTCATTAATCAACTCAATTTGGCCGGTCACTATTTTCAATGTTGATTATTATTTTAAAGCACATTTATTATTTATGTATTTGTTGATAATAACGGTATACAAAAATCCGAAAGTAGCATTGATACTAGGTGTGTTATTTGGAATCATTTTAGATATTTATTTTGGCACAATCTATGGTATATATCTATTCGGTTTTATCATTGCTATACTTCTTATGAATCAATTATTTAAAGTCTTCTACAAAGATTTAAAGATGATGATTGTATTGTTCTTAGGATTTATCTTTCTGTTTGAAAACTTTTATTACATTGTCTTTGCAATTCTTGGAATCGCACATATCAATTATTTTTTATTTTTGTGGACACATGTTTTACCGTCGTTACTTATCAACTTCATTTTAATACTAGTCGTCTTTCCATTTATCCTGAAATTACTTGATAAGTATATGAAATAATGATTGACGTCGCATGTTTAAAATGATAATATATTGAAGTTGAGTAGTTTCAAAAGCTACATACAACCGCACAACTTTAGGTTTCAAGTGAGCAATCCACCTGAAGATGGCGTGACTTAAATAAAATAGGAGGTGCAAGTATGTTTGCAATTATTGAAACTGGTGGGAAACAATTAAAAGTTGAACAAGGTCAAGAAATCTGGGTTGAGAAATTAGACGCAGAAGCTGGTTCAACATTCACGTTTGATCAAGTATTAATGGTTGGTGGAGATTCAGTTAAAGTAGGTTCACCTGTAGTTGAAGGTGCTACTGTTACAGCGAAAGTTGAAAAACACGGTCGCGGTAAAAAAATCACTGTATTCAAATACAAACCAAAGAAAAACTACAAACGTAAACAAGGTCATCGTCAACCTTACACTAAATTAGTTATCGAAGCGATTAACGCGTAATGATTAACGTTACTATCTTAGTAAATGATGAAGGTCAAGTGACTCAGTTTACTATGGAAGGACATGCAGATAGTGCACCACACGGACAGGATCTTGTTTGTGCAGGCGCTTCAGCAATCGTCTTTGGTAGTATGAATGCAGTGATTGGTTTGACAGATGAACGACCGGACATTGATTATGCGGATGATGGTGGTTACTTTACTGCAAGGGTCGTTGACCTGAACAATAAAGAAGCACAACTGATTATTCAATCAATGCTCGTGTCATTACAGACGATTGAAGCTGAATACGGACAATATATTAAACTAAACTATAAGTGAGGTGTAACTCATGTTAAAATTAAACTTACAATTCTTCGCATCGAAAAAAGGGGTAGGTTCTACACGTAACGGACGTGACTCTGAATCAAAACGTTTAGGTGCTAAACGTGCGGATGGTCAATTCGTAACAGGTGGTTCTATTTTATATCGTCAACGCGGTACTAAAATTTATCCAGGTGAAAACGTTGGACGTGGTGGCGATGATACTTTATTCGCTAAAATCGACGGCGTTGTTAAATTTGAACGTTTCGGACGCGACAAAAAGAAAGTTTCAGTATACGCTGAAGCAAAATAATTAGATGATTAGGGACTGAGACATAACCATGTCTCAGTTCTTTTTTCATTTGTTTACCTCAGTCGTACAATTATTTAATCCATGATATAATGTGAGCAGGTGATTTAATGCATAATATTGAAACTTATATGAAAACTAAACATGATCTTGCAAACCAATTGCAGTTGTTAGATGCTTATTTTACATTTGGCCAAGTAGATAAAGCAGATCGCTTATCTAAAAACATCGTTGCACAATTTAGGGATGAACAACAATTCCTAAAATTAAGTTGTCCCAAATCCATACAGTATTACGTCGATACTACATTAGATGAACGTTTGTTTGAATGGGCATTTGAAATTGAGCTTCTAACCAGTGCAATTGGCAATTATGATGAAACATTAAAAACGTTTATTCAAACATGTATAATGGATTACAAAAATAGAGTTGATACTAAATCATTAGTTACAATGAGTTTATTTGAGACAGATGATGAGATTGAATGTATTTTCGCATTAACAGGCAATATTAAAGACACGTCAAATGTATTATCAAACTGTGCATTGGCGAATGACGAAATTATCGAATACAAGTTAGAAATAAGAAAATAAGAGGTGTTTATATGTTTATAGATCAGGTCAAGATTAATTTAAAAGCAGGAGACGGTGGTAACGGTATCGTTGCCTATCGTCGTGAAAAATATGTGCCATTAGGTGGACCTGCTGGAGGAGATGGTGGTAAAGGGGCCTCTATTATATTCCAGGTAGATGAAGGTTTACGTACATTATTAGATTTCCGTTTCCAACGTATGTTCAAAGCTGAAAAAGGTGAGAATGGTCAGACAAGCAACATGCATGGAAGAGGAGCAAAAGATTTAATATTAAAAGTACCACCTGGCACGATTGTTAAAAACGCTGAAACCGGAGAAATTATTGCAGATTTAGTGTTACACGAACAAAGTGCAGTAGTAGCCAAAGGTGGACGTGGTGGACGTGGTAATTCACGATTTGCATCAGCAAGTAACCCTGCACCAGACTTCTGTGAAAATGGTGAACCAGGTGAAGAATTAGAAGTTTCTTTAGAACTTAAATTATTAGCCGACGTTGGTTTAGTTGGTTATCCAAGTGTTGGAAAATCAACGTTGCTTTCAATTGTTTCTAAAGCGAAGCCAAAAATTGGTGCTTATCATTTTACTACAATTAAACCCAATTTAGGTGTTGTACAAACAAAAGATAACCGTAGTTTTGTAATGGCTGATTTACCTGGTCTAATAGAAGGTGCTTCTGAGGGTGTTGGTTTAGGGCATCAATTCTTAAAGCACGTTGAACGTACACGCGTTATTATTCATATTATTGATATGGGACGTACGGATGGTCGTGATCCATATCAAGACTACGTTACTATCAATAAAGAGTTAGAAAACTATAATAAGAAATTAGCACGACGCCCACAAATTGTCGTTGCAAACAAGATGGATATGCCAAATGCGGATGAATATTTAGCAGAATTCAAAGAAAAAATGGGTGATGATGTTGAAATTATTGAATTAAGCGCAGCAACTTACCAAAACATAGATACGTTATTATATCGAGCAGCAGACTTATTAGATGCAACGAAAGATGTTGATTATGACATTGATGAAGAAGATACTGCAGTTCACCGTGTAATGTATAAACATGAAAAATCTGCAGATCACTTTGAAATTACACGAGCAGATGATGGTGCTTATGTTGTTAGTGGTGACTCAATCGAACGTTTATTCAAGATGACAGACTTCACACGTGATGCATCTGTGCGTCGTTTCGCACGTCAAATGCGTACGATGGGTATCGACGACGCATTACGTGAACGTGGCTGTAAAAATGGAGACATCGTTCGAATTATGCGCGGTGAGTTTGAATTTGTAGAGTAGCAGGTGAAGATATGACGGATCAAAATAAAAAGTTTTATTTAATTCGCGAAGACGTATTGCCTGAATCAGTAAAGAAAACTTTATTAATTAAAGATTTACTTGATAAAAATCCAAAGCTATCAATATTTGATGCAGTAAAAACATACGATTTATCCAGAAGTGCTTTTTATAAATATAAAGATACGATTTTTCCGGTTGATGAAAAAACACGGGAACGTAATATTACAATGATGGTCCAGGTAGACGATAAAGTTGGTTTGTTAAGTCGTATATTAGAATTTATTGCAAGTGAGAATGGGTCTGTGCTAACAATACACCAGACAATTCCAATTAAGGATAAAGCAACGATTACAATTTCTTTAAATGCAACAAATATGGATTTAACGATTAACGAACTGATTAAAAAGATTGAAGCACTCGATTATGTTAATCAAGTGCAGCTACTTGGTATGAGTTTATAGGAGGGTACGATGTACGCTTATTTAGAAGGACAATTAAATGAAATTTTACCAACACATCTCGTTGTTGGCGTGAACGGTATAGGATATGAATGTCATGTACCAAATCCTTATCGCTTTCAAAAACATTTAAATAAAGATTTTAAATTATATACGCAGCTGGTTGTTCGTGAAGATGCACATACGCTATATGGTTTCGATTCAATGGAAGAAAAACAGTTGTTTTTATCTTTAAATAAAGTAACTGGTATAGGTCCAAAGTCTGCTTTAGCAATATTAGCATCAAGCTCACCAAAAGAAATTAAAAATGCGATTGAAAGTGAAAATGATAGTTATTTAATCAAGTTTCCTGGCATCGGTAAGAAGACAGCACGTCAAATGATACTTGATTTAAAAGGCAAATTGATTATTACGGATGAGACAGAAGTATTTAAAGAAATCACTGAGCAGAAGACTGAAGTTATCGAAGAAGCACTTCTTGCTTTAGAAGCCTTAGGTTACACAAAACGTGAACTTCAAAAAGTTGAAAAAGTATTAAAACAAGAGCAGCTTGCAACAGTTGATGAAAATGTCAAACGTGCCTTTCAAATGCTTATTTCATAAAGGAGTTGAAATGATTGGATGACAGAATTATAGATGATACGCTTTTAAACTCAGAGGAATTTCATGATGAATTAAGTTTGCGTCCGACAAAACTTTCCCAGTATATAGGCCAGGAAAAAATAAAACATAATCTGGATGTATTTATTCAAGCTGCAAAATTGCGTAATGAATCACTAGATCATGTGTTGTTATATGGTCCGCCTGGACTTGGTAAGACAACGCTCGCTACAATTGTGGCGAATGAACTCGATGTAAATATTAGGACGACTTCAGGACCGTCAATAGAACGTCCGGGAGATTTAGCAGCAATTCTTTCAAGTTTAAATGCAGGCGATGTTCTTTTTATCGATGAAATTCATCGCCTAAGTCGCGTAGTTGAAGAAGTATTATATCCTGCAATGGAAGACTTTATGTTAGATATCGTAGTAGGTAAAGGCGAAGAGGCTAGAAGTATACGTATTGAATTACCACCTTTCACTTTAATTGGTGCTACAACACGTGCCGGAAGCCTATCAGCACCTTTACGCGACCGTTTTGGTGTGCATTTAAGACTTGATTATTATTCTATAGATGATTTATCTCAAGTTGTGAGCCGTACAGCTGATGTGTTTGATGTAGCAATTGATGATGCATCAGTCACAGAACTTGCCATGCGTAGCCGTGGTACACCTCGTATAGCTAATCGTTTATTACGACGAGTGCGCGATTTTGCACAAGTTAAAAATGATGGTCATATTGATTTTGAAATTACATCAAATGCCTTGAATTTATTGCAGGTTGATGCCTATGGATTAGATCATATCGATCATAAAATATTAATGGCTATCATTGAAAGGTATAACGGTGGCCCGGTAGGTCTCGATACGATAGCTGTGTCTATCGGTGAGGAACGTATGACACTTGAAGATGTTTATGAACCCTATTTAATACAAAAAGGCTTTTTAGAACGTACGCAACGCGGACGTGTAGCCACACCGCTTGCTTATAAACATTTTAATATTCCGTTTGATAACGAAAAGAGGAAATAAAGTTGGATGTAAATGAATTTAATTTTGAATTACCAGAAAGATTAATTGCACAAACGCCTTTGCTTGATCGTACAGCAAGTCGATTACTCGCTTTAAATAAAATGACCGGAGAGATTACGCATACACATTTTAAATCGATAATCGATTATTTAAATGAAGGTGATACGCTTGTTCTTAATGATACCAAAGTAATGCCGGCGCGTCTTTTTGGCGTTAAAAGTGATACTGGTGCAAAAATAGAAATGTTGATGCTTACTGAACATGATAATGGTTGGGAAGTTTTGATTAAACCCGCTAAGCGCGTTCAAATCGGAACAGAAGTATCCTTTGGGGATGGTAAGATTATAGCGACATGTGTCGATATGCTTGAGCAGGGCGGTCGTATCATGCAGCTAAAGTATGATGGGATTTTACAGGAACGACTTGATGAATTAGGTTTAATGCCGCTACCACCTTATATAAAGGAAACACTAGATGATCAAGATCGTTATCAAACAGTCTATGCAAAAGCTGTTGGCTCTGCTGCAGCACCTACGGCTGGTCTTCACTTTACAAAAGAATTATTAGCAGCAATAGAAGAAAAAGGCGTTAACATTACATATATCACATTGCATGTCGGTTTAGGGACGTTCCGACCGGTGAGTGTTGATTCGATTGAAGATCATGATATGCACAGTGAATACTACGAGATGACTGCAGAAACTGCACAATTGTTAAATCGTACAAAAGCGAGTGGTAAACGTATTATCTCTGTAGGTACTACTTCAACACGAACACTAGAGACAATTGCAGATGAAAAAGGTCACTTTGAAGCACAAAGTGGATGGACAGATATCTTCATCTATCCAGGATATAAATTTAAAGCGATAGATGCAATGATAACAAACTTCCATTTACCTAAATCTACACTTGTAATGTTAGTATCAAGCTTAGCAACAAAAGAAATTATATTAAATGCATATCATGAAGCAGTTAAAGAAGAATATCGCTTCTTTAGTTTCGGAGATGCGATGTTGATTTATTAAAAGGAGAACATTTATGCCAGCAGTAACTTATGAACATATAAAAACTTGTAAACAATCTGGAGCGCGTCTTGGTATTGTCCATACACCACACGGTTCTTTTGAAACACCGATGTTTATGCCAGTTGGAACGCAAGCGACAGTAAAAACGATGAGTCCGGAAGAATTAAAAGCAATGAATGCAAAAATCATTCTAAGTAATACATATCACTTATGGCTTCGACCTGGGAGTGATATCATTCGCGAAGCGGGTGGATTACACAAATTTATGAACTGGGATAGACCCATCTTAACAGATAGCGGTGGCTTTCAGGTATTTAGTTTAAGTGATATGCGTAAGATTGAAGAAGAAGGTGTACATTTCAGACACCATCTAAACGGCTCTAAATTATTCCTGAGTCCTGAAAAAGCAATGCATATTCAAAATGATTTAGGATCAGATATTATGATGGCATTTGATGAATGTCCGCCGATGCCTGCTACGTATGAGTATGTAAAAGCGAGTATCGAAAGAACAAGTCGTTGGGCTGAACGCTGTTTAGAAGCGCATCAAAGACCAAATGATCAGGCATTATTCGGTATTATTCAGGGTGGAGAGTACGAGGATTTACGTACACAATCAGCTAAAGATTTAGTTTCATTAGATTTTCCGGGATACGCGATAGGCGGTTTATCTGTAGGTGAACCTAAACCAATCATGTATAGAATGTTAGAGCATACGACACCGCTCATGCCATTTGATAAACCACGTTACTTAATGGGTGTTGGATCTCCGGATGCACTCATTGAAGGCGCAATTCGTGGTATTGATATGTTTGACTGTGTTTTACCAACACGAATTGCACGTAATGGTACTTGTATGACAAGTAAGGGTCGTGTGGTTGTAAAGAACGCCAAATACGAACGTGATTATACGCCACTTGATGAAAATTGTGATTGTTACACTTGCAAAAATTATACGAAAGCATATATTCGTCACTTAATTAAAGCTGATGAGACTTTTGGAATTCGTTTAACAACAATCCATAATTTACATTTCTTATTGAATATGATGGAACAGGTAAGAGAAGCAATTCGTAATGACCGTCTACTTGATTTCAAGGAAGAATTCTTTGAAGCATACGGTTTAAATGTTGAAAATCCAAAAAACTTTTAGGAGGTAAATGATGTCACCAGAAATGCAGGCAATTATCGTACAAATATTACCGTTGATCGTATTATTATTTGTGGCATATTTTTTAATGATTAGACCACAGCAAAAAAGAACGAAAGAACAACAGGAACTACTTAGAAACTTAAAAAGAGGCGACAAAGTTGCTACTATCGGTGGATTACAAGGTACAGTGAAATCAGTTGATGCACACTTTGTAACGATCATTGTCAATAACAAAGGTACAGAAATGACTTTTGATAAGATGGCAATCAAAAAAGCTAAGTAAAAGTATGGGTTATTAAAATTAATCGCGTAATAAATCAAATAAAAAATCCTATTAAATTAAATATTTTTATATATTTATCAAATTTTACACATCTTTAATATCGTTTTAAGTTAAGGTTATGTTATTATTTATTACATTGGTAAAATGTGTTTTTAAATTTGAGTTTTTGAGGTGGAACTGTGAAAAAGCGTAGCAGATTAATAGCGTTACTGTTATTAACAATACTGTTGTTTAGCTCAATGGGTGTAACAGTAAAAGGTATTATGGAGAAAGTAAATCTGGGTTTAGATTTACAAGGTGGTTTTGAAGTACTTTATAAAGTTGATAAACTAGATAAAAACGACAAAATCGATAGTGAAGTAGTTAAGGCAACGAGTAAGACACTTGAATCGCGTGTCAATGTTTTAGGGGTATCAGAACCTAAAATTCAGATTGAAAATAATGACAGAATTCGTGTTCAACTTGCCGGTGTCAAAAATCAAAATGAAGCACGAGAGATTTTATCTACAAGTGCGAACCTTACGATTCGTGACGCTAATGATAAATTACTTCTTTCAGGTAAAGATTTAGTACAAGGTGGTGCTAAACAAGCATTTGATCAGAATAGTAATGCACCTGTTGTTACCTTAAAATTAAAATCAGCGAAAAAATTTGCTGATGTTACACGTAAGATTTCAAAACAGAACCCAAATATAATGGTTATCTGGATGGACTTTGAAGAAGGTAAAGATAGCTATAAAAAAGAAGCTAAGCGGGAACAGGCTGGAAAAGAACCTAAATACGTGAGTGCTGCCGGAGTATCACAGGAAATCAATTCGCAAAATGTTGAGATTTCAGGTGGATTCCAGGGTGAAGAAGGATTAATACGTGCAAAACAAATTGCTGACTTATTAAACTCAGGTTCACTACCAGTTAAACTTACAGAAGTTTATTCAACTTCTGTTGGTGCTCAGTTTGGGCAAGATGCGTTACATGATACAATGTTAGCATCTGCAGTCGGAGTAGGATTAATTTTCTTATTTATGATTTTCTATTACCGTTTACCAGGTATATTAGCTGTCATCTCTTTATCTGCTTATATTTGGTTAACGATGGTAGCATTTAATATGATCCATGGTGTACTTACGTTACCGGGTATTGCAGCGTTAGTGTTAGGTGTAGGTATGGCCGTTGATGCCAATATCATCATGTATGAACGTATTAAAGATGAATTGAAGATTGGCCGTAGCATAAAACAGGCATTTAAAAAAGGATCTAGCTCATCATTTTTAACGATACTCGATGCCAACTTAACAACAGTACTTGCTGCTTTAGTATTATTCTTCTTAGGAACAAGTAGTGTTAAAGGTTTTGCGACAATGCTGTTACTAGGTATCTTAATGATCTTTATTACACAAGTATTCTTTACACGTCTATTATTGAGTCTTACTGTAAATTCAGGATTCTTTGATAAGAAATTTAGTTTCTTCGGTGTGAACGGTAAACAGCGTCATCACCTTTCAGAAGGCATCGATGTACATGATCTAAAGACACGCTGGGATCGTATTAATTTCGTAAAACTTGCAAAACCTTTACTTGCAGCATCATTAGCCTCTATTATTATCGGAAGTATTATCATTGCCTTAATGGGATTAAATTTAGGCATCGACTTTAAATCGGGATCACGTGTAGATGTGAAGAGCGATCAAGTGATAAAAGTAGACGACGTTAAAACATCATTGAAATCTTTAGATTTAGAAACTGATAATATTATTGTTAATTCTGATACAAATAAAACAGCTGTAATTCAATTCAAAGATCCATTGACTAAAAATCAAATTAGAGATTTAAAATCTGACTTTGATAAGAAATTCGGGCATGAGCCGAATGTAAATACTGTTTCTAGTGAAATTGGTAAAGAATTAGCTAAAAATGCGATTAAATCTGTAATCATTGCATCTATCGGTATCATCATCTATGTAACATTCCGATTTGAATGGAGAATGGGTTTAACATCTGTACTTTCTCTATTACACGATGCGTTTTTAATCATTGCGTTCTTTAGTATTTTCAGAATAGAAGTGGATGTCACATTTATCGCAGCGATTCTGACAATTATCGGTTACTCAATCAACGATACAATCGTAACTTTTGACCGTGTTCGTGAGAACCTGCATAAAATGAAAGTCATTACACGTCCAGAACAGATTGATGACATCGTTAATAGTTCAATTCGACAAACATTAACGCGTTCAATCAATACGGTATTAACTGTAATTATCGTTGTTGTTGCTTTGATGTTACTTGGAGCATCTAGTATCTTTAACTTCTCACTTGCATTGCTTGTAGGATTAATTTCCGGAGTGTTTAGTTCGATCTTTATTGCCGTACCACTTTGGGGTATCTTAAAGAAACGTCAATTAAAAGCAAATGGTGGACGTCTAACAGTTTATGAAGAAAAGAAAGCTAATGATGAAAAGATATATGTATAATAAAAAAGAAAAATCATGTCTATACATGATTTTTCTTTTTTTTTGTTTAAAATTCACAAATTACATTAAATTTTTATTATGATTAAGATATCAGTCATTTGGAGGAGAATTATGAAAATCACAAAGATTATTGGCCACTATATTCAACTACCGTTAAAAGAACCATTTATAATTAATTATGCAACATATGATAGCATGCACTCAGTAATTGTAGAAATACATACTGACACCGGCATTATAGGATTTGGAGAAGGTGTTGCTGATGAGCATGTTACTGGTGAAAGTGCTGCGGGTATTTTTGCAAATCTTGCAATGATTGCACCTAAACTTATCGGAGAAAATCCGTTAAATATTGAAGCCATTCATTTAAAGCTCGATGAAATGATTTTAGGCAATCCTGCATTAAAGGCGAGTATAGATATTGCATTATATGATATTTTAGGTAAACATGCTAATTTGCCGATTTATCAGCTCCTTGGAGGAAAAACAGTTGAAAGACTGGATTACGCAAAAGTATTAAGTGTAAAAAATATTGAAGAAACAAAAAAAGATATTGATATATTACTTGAATCTGGGTATAAAGTAATTAAAGTTAAACTTGGTGGTAACATATTTGATGATATTCTGAAACTGAAACAGATATTAGAATATATTAAAGAAACAGATGCAATCGTTCGTGTTGACTGCAATCAAGCCTGGTCTAATCCTAAGGCGATTATTCAGGCTTTGAAATCTATAGATGATCCGAAATTGAAATGGATTGAACAACCATTGAAGTATAATGATATTGAAGGTATGAAATATTTATATGAAAATATGAATGTGTGCTTAATGGCGGATGAAATGATTAAAGATATACATGATTTAGCAAGACTCTCTACGCCACATTTTGATTTATTGAATGTAAAACTAATGAAGTGTGGCGGTATTCACAACGCTGTAAAATTAATTCGTTTCGCTGAAGGTTTAGGTATTGAATGTCAAATTGGTTCAATGGTGGAATCATCTATTGGCAGCGCTGCAGGTTACCATACAGCGATGGCGTTAAATAATGTCAAATCAACTGAATTAACTGGACCTTTACTCTTCAGTCAGGATGTCGGTGACTTGAAATATAATATTCCTTATGTTGATTTAGGTGATGCACCAGGATTAGGCATTACAATAAATAAAGCAGCATTAGCAGCATTAACAGTTAAAAAATTTGAAGTATAATTTAATTAATAGATAAAAGTAATAAAATTAAAAAAATAATTTTAAACAATTTTATAAAGGGGATTAACATGGATAATACTGATTTTCATGATAGGATATTAGATATTAATCGTGAACTGAATTTAAGAGCTGAAGTAAGTTGGGATGAAGAGAAAACAACAAAATATATAGAAAAGTTATTTAGAGATGAATACGAAGTACATCGATTTAATAAAACTGGATTATACATTAAAGTACCTGGAGAAATTGATAAGACTGTCGCATTTAGAAGTGATATCGATGCATTACCATACAACTTTGAAGATGGATTGAAAGTAATCCATGCATGTGGTCATGATGCGCATATGACAACTTTGATTGGTCTGTTGTTTAAATTGAAGCTAACAAATTATAAACCTAAATATAACTTATTGTTTATCTTCCAGCCTGCTGAAGAAGCTGGAAGTGGTGCTAAATATGTATTAGAACACGATATTTTAAATGATGTTGAATATATGTTCGGTATGCATGTCAGACCAAAAAATGAATTGAAAGGAAATGAATTTTCGAGCAGTATCCAGCATGGAGCAAGCGCAACACTTCACGTAGATATAACAACGACGGAAGGTCATGCGGGTCGTCCATGGGAATCTATCAATAGCATTGATATTGCAATGGCGTTAAATCAAAAAATTAAAGCGCTGAACAATGAAAAAGACAGATCTTTTTCTGTTAAGATGACGACGTTTGAAACGCTTGGAGGGACTCATAATACGATTCCGGGCACAGTAAATTGTGTATTTGATGTTAGGGCACAATACAACGATAAGATGGCTTCTTTACAGGAAAATATTGATAGAATCTGCGAGATGATTAAAGGTCAATATGATTGTACACTAAAATATTGCTATTCAAGTAATACTGTTGCAGCAGAAGTAAGTAATGAGGCTAGAAATATATTAACAGAAGTACTTCGTGAACAGCAGCATGATTATATAGAAACGATTGTAACACCTGGTGCTGAAGATTTTCATACGTACTCAAACACGCTGCCTGAGATTAAAACGACGATGCTTGGTATTGGATGTAATATGAATCATGGATTACATCATCCCGAAATGAAATACGACAAAGAATCAATATTTACTGCGATAAATATTTATTATGATGTGATAAAAAAACTAGATAAAAAAGTAAGTTAAATTGGAGGCATTCATTTTCTAAAATGAATGCCTTCATGTATAATTCTAGATTGTAGGGGGATTGTTATGAAGAAAATGAAATGGCAAGTGTCAAGGATAGAAAATACAATTCCTGATGACTTAATCAAGAAATATAAAATTTCTAGTATCAATCAGAAAATATTAAATGCACGAAATATCGTAACAGATGAACAGCTCAATGATGTCTTTTCTGAAGGTAGTATTCATGACCCGTTTTTAATGTTTGATATGGAAAAAGCAATATCGAGAATAAAAGTAGCAATTGAAAACGGTGAACCGATTCTCGTTTATGGTGATTATGATGCAGATGGTGTGACAAGTACAACAGTTCTTGTCAAAACGCTGGAATCGATGGGCGCTTTAGTTGGCTGGTATATTCCTAATCGATTTACAGAAGGATATGGTCCAAATGAAGATGCATTTCGTCAGGCAGCAGATGAAGGTGTTAAATTAATTATTACCGTTGATAATGGTATTCAAGGCCATCATGAAGTGGATGTTGCCAATGCACTGGGTATGGACGTTATAATAACAGACCATCATGAAATTGGTGAAACATTACCAAACGCATATGCAATCATACATCCGATGCATCCAGATGGCAACTATCCTTTCGAACACTTAGCAGGCGTAGGTGTAGCTTATAAGTTGAGTCATGCTTTACTTGGTGAACAAAATGAACAATATTTGGCATTCGTAGCGATTGGAACGATAAGTGACCTCGTTTCCATGACTGGAGAAAATAGAGCGATGGTTAAGCGTGGGTTAAAATTGCTTAATAAAATGCCACCTGTAGGTGTTGCAGCATTGTTAAAACAAGCTGGTTACTCTGGTTTGATTGATGAGGAAACTATTGGGTTTATTATCGGCCCTAGATTAAATGCTGTCGGACGACTGGACGATGCAAGAATTGCTGCTGAACTTTTACAGCTGGATGACGCTGAGGAAGCGGAATGGATGGCCGAACAAGTTGATAGTTTTAATGTTGAACGTAAAGCTATCGTAGAGTCAATTACGCAGGAAGCAATGATTGAAGCTGAAGAGAAAATCAGTAATGGCAATCGTTTTCTAGTCCTTGCAAAAGAGCATTGGAATGAGGGTGTCCTTGGTATAGTTGCGAGTCGTATCGTTGAAAAATATAATCTGCCGGCCATAGTCTTAAATATAGATTATGTGAATGACTACGCAAAGGGTTCAGCACGGAGCGTTGAGCAGATTTCAATGTATGAAAGTCTTGACCAGGCGCGAGAATTGATTACTAAATTTGGTGGCCATCATATGGCAGCTGGTTTGACGTTACCAATCGATCATATTGAACAGTTAGAACGTAGTATCAATCATTATTTGGAAAGCGTATTAGACGGTGAACCGATAACTTCCCAATTAAATATAGATACTGTTATTGATATGGATGATATTACAGTAAAAAATATTAGTGATATAGAATTATTAAGACCATTTGGAACAGATTTTAAAGCACCGGTAATAGGTTTATATGACCAGACGATTAGTGAGATAAAACAAATTGGACAAAATGCAGCACATTTAAAGTTTAAAACAATGTCAGATTTGAATTGTTTAATGTGGAAACAAGGTGAATTAATCAAAGAGTTTCCTTCAGGAGCTGTTATTAATTTAGCAGGTGCACTGCAACTCAATGAATGGAATGGCAATATTTCGCCACAAATGATTGTACAGGCAATGCAATCTGATGAAATTAAAATGATTGATTTTCGCAATGCGCATCCGAGAAAATTTGCATTTTTAAAAGATGAACAAGTTGCCTATGTTATTCATCCAGGTCAGCAAAAAATTAACGAAAATTACTATTATTATGGCGAATCTGTATTTGGACATGATAAAATAGTATTTAGAGATATCCCTCATAATTATGACAGTTTCAAAAAAACATTTGATACAATTGATGCAGATACTATCTATTTAATTTTTCATAAGAAAAATCAAATTTACTTCGAAGGTATGCCTAGTATTGAAAAATTCAAATTATTATTTAAATGTTTTAAGATGAAGCCGGTCATCGATTTAAAGACAGATGGTGGTTATCTTATTGATTTACTGAAGGTGAAGCCTGATACTTTACTATTTATGTTAGAAGTATACAAAGATTTAAACTTTATTTATCAATCTGAATTAACATATCATTTAAATGAAACGATTAAAAAGGCTGAAATACAGTCATCTGAAACGTATAAAAAAAGATTAAATGCTTTAAAAATAGAACAGACTTTCCTGTTCTCAACATTTGACAGTTTTAAACAACAAATTATGAAATAATATTTAAAAAATAAATGAATTTTATTGTGGAGGCACAAAGATGGATTTAAAAAAGCATATTGCAGAAGTGAAAGACTGGCCAAAAGAAGGTATTAGCTTTAAAGATATTACAACTTTGATGGATAATGGTGAGGCATATGCCTATGCTACAGATCAGATTGTTAATTTCGCACGTGAAAAAGAAATTGATATCGTAGTTGGACCAGAAGCACGTGGATTTATAATCGGATGTCCAGTCGCTTATGCAATGAACATTGGCTTTGCACCTGTTAGAAAAGAAGGTAAATTACCAAGGGAAGTTATTCGTTATGAATATGATCTTGAATATGGTAGTAACGTGTTAACGATGCATAAAGATGCGATTAAACCAGGTCAACGTGTATTAATAACAGATGATTTACTAGCAACAGGTGGAACGATTGAAGCAACAATTAAATTAATTGAGCAATTAGGTGGAATTGTTGCAGGTATTGCCTTTATTATAGATTTAAAATATTTAAACGGTATGCAGAAGTTAGAAGGGTACGATGTTTTAACATTGGTAGAGTATGAAGAGGAATAATAATCGTTTACCGAAAAAGATTGAGTAGCAATAAATTGACTCAGTCTTTTTTATATTTCATTTAAAAATAAGTCATAATATAGTATTATTAATACATTATATAAAGAGGTGGTGATAGAATGAACAATGAATATCCATATACAAAAGATGATGTTCTTGAGATGACAAAAGCATATTTATCTGAAGAGGACTATCAATTCGTTGTTAAAAGCTATCAACTTGCCGAAAAAGCTCATACAGGTCAATTTAGAAAAAATGGTTTACCGTACATTATGCATCCTATTCAGGTAGCTGGTATATTAGCTGAGATGAAATTAGATGGGCCGACAATAGTTGCTGGATTCTTACACGATGTTGTGGAAGATACACCATATACGTATGAGGATTTAAAGGCAATGTTTAACGAAGAAGTTGCATATATCGTAGATGGCGTTACAAAGTTAGAAAAAGTGAAATATCGTTCAAAAGCAGAACAACAGGCAGAAAACCATCGTAAATTGTTTATTGCTATCGCAAAAGATGTGCGTGTCATATTAGTTAAACTCGCTGACAGATTACATAATATGCGTACATTAAAAGCAATGCCTCACGAAAAACAAGTACGTATTGCTAAAGAAACTTTAGAAATTTATGCGCCTCTTGCACATCGCCTTGGAATTAATACGATTAAATGGGAGTTAGAAGATATTTCTTTACGATATATTGACAGTATTCAATATTTTAGAATCGTCCATTTAATGAAGAAAAAACGTAGTGAACGAGAAGCATACATAGAAAATGCCATTGAAAATATCCGTAAGGAAATGGGGATTACAGGTATCCGAGGAGAAATTACCGGTCGTCCTAAACATATCTATAGCATCTATCGTAAGATGGTTAAACAAAAGAAACACTTTGACCAGATTTTTGATTTATTAGCGATTCGTGTATTAGTGGACTCAATTAAAGATTGTTATGCTGTTTTAGGTTTAGTTCATACGCTATGGAAACCGATGCCCGGAAGATTCAAAGATTATATTGCGATGCCAAAACCTAATATGTATCAGTCACTTCATACTACAGTTGTAGGTCCAAATGGTGATCCATTAGAAATACAGATAAGAACTCATGAAATGCATGAAATAGCAGAACATGGTGTAGCGGCACACTGGGCGTATAAAGAAGGAAAGACGCTGGTCAATCCAGATGAAGCGAAAAATTTAAGTAAGATGAGCTGGATGACAGAAATTGAAGAAACGGACTCTACATCACCGGATGCTGAAGCATTTATGGAATCACTGAAGTATGATCTTCAGTCAGATAAAGTATATGTATTTACACCGGAAAGTGATGTTGTAGAATTACCTTTTGGCGCTGTTCCGATTGATTTTGCATATGCAGTACATAGTGAAGTCGGAAATAAAATGATCGGTGCGAAAGTAAATGGTAAAATCGTTCCGATTGATTATGAACTTAAAACTGGTGACATCATTGAGATTAGAACTTCAAAACATTCTTATGGACCAAGTCGAGACTGGCTGAAAATCTGTAAGTCAGCAAGCGCTAAAAGTAAGATAAAAAGTTTCTTTAAGAAACAGGATCGTTCTAGCAATGTAGAAAAAGGAAAGTTCATGATTGAAGCAGAACTAAAAGAGCAACGCATAAATATTGAAGAAGTAATGATTGAAGAAAATATAGCCGTCGTTATAGATAAATATAATTTCACTTCAATAGATGATGTATATGCCGCTGTTGGATTCGGTGGATTAACTGCATCAGCTGTAGTTAATAAATTAACTGAACGACACCGTATCAAAGAAAAAGAACAAAGGTTAAATCAAGTACAGGAAGTTAATAAAAAGTTAAATGTTAAACGTGATATTCAGACAGAAACCGGTGTTTATGTTGAAGGCATGGATAATATGCTGATTAAATTGTCTAAATGTTGTAACCCTATACCTGGAGATGAAATCGTTGGCTATATTACGAAAGGTCATGGGGTCAAAGTCCATCGTACCGAATGCCCGAATGTTGTAAATGAAACTGAGCGTTTAATAGATGTCGAATGGGTAAAATCTTCAGAAAATAAAACTTATCAAGTTGATTTAGAAATCACAGCGTATGATCGACTTGGCTTACTAAACGAAGTATTACAAGCAGTAAATGCTACGAAGACAACATTAACACAAGTTTCTGGTAAAGCTGATATCGATAAAAATGCTAAGATTAATATTAGTATTATGGTGAAGAATGTCAGTGAATTGATGCGCGTTGTTGAAAAGATTAAACAATTGAGTGATATATACACAGTAACTAGGATATTAAATTGAGGTGTCAAACATGCGTGTAATATTACAAAAAGTAAAACAAGCTTCTGTTAAGTCAGGAGATTATTATCAATCGATTGATCAAGGTTACTGTTTATTAGTTGGCATAGGTGAACATACAACAGAAGAAGATTTGAAAGTAGTCGCTAAGAAAATTGCTAATACCCGTATTTTTGAAGATGAACAGGGAAAGATGAATTTATCAATTAACGACATTGGTGGCAAGATATTGTCGATATCACAATTTACATTATATGCAAATATCAAAAAAGGTAATCGTCCAAGTTTTACAGATGCCAAGTCACCTGAAATAGCAAAAGAGATGTATGAAAAGTTCAATGAAATACTAAGAGGACATCAACTCGAAGTTTTTTCTGGTGTATTTGGAGAAATGATGGATATTGCATTAATAAATGATGGTCCTGTTACGATTATTTTTGAGAGCGTTGAGGGGAAGATACAATGAAAAAGATTGATTTAAGACCCATCCAACGTTCAAGGGTTTTAAGACTAATGATTTTAGCGCTCGTTACAATATTACTGATTGTCTTATTATTTTGGCTGTTTACGAAGCAGAATAATAAACCAACAACATTATCAATGATTGAAGACGGCGCACTAAGAACTGGACCACAAGCTTTTTATCCTATTATTTTTGATGTTAAGAAGGGTGAACATTTTGATATCATAAAGCATACCGGGAAATGGTATTACGTTGATAACGGTGAGAAAAAGGGTTGGATTGCAGGGTGGCACACAAACCTCAATATAAAAAAAGATAAGATTGCTGGAGCTAATCCTTTTAAAGGTAAAGTCATCATGATAGATCCTGGTCATGGTGGAAATGATCAAGGTGCTTCAAGTAAAGACGGGACGATAGAGAAAGTGATTACTCTGAAGACAAGTTTAATGCTTAAACAGAAGTTAGAAGAAGAAGGTGCGACTGTTTTAATGACAAGAAACGGTGATGAATATATAAAGCTAAAAAATAGAAAAGGTGCTGCAGATGTATTTATCAGCATTCATGCAGATGCTCTAGAAGCATCTAGTCCACATGGTTTAACCGTTTACTATCATCATGATAATCAGAAGGTGCTTGCAGACACATTGCATATGGCGATTAAACAAAAAGCATTGTTATCTGATCGTGGTGTTCGTCAGGAAAACTTCCAGGTGATACGCCAAACGAAGACGCCTGCAGTTTTATTAGAATTGGGTTATATCAGTAATCCTACCGATGAAAAACTAATGAATGATAAAGTATATCGTCAAATTATTACGACGAGTATGGTTGATGGTCTGCGTAATTACTTTTTATATTAACTTGACTTTAGTAGATTAACTTAGTAATATAAACCTATTCAAACTTAACAAATGCCGTTTTAGTCTATCATTTATAGGAAATTTATTGAATAGAGACATCTATCCTGCTGAAATTAGATGATAAATTCTTATAAGATGTAACAATAGATGAGGCTGTGATATGAAAGTATCACCGATTTACATGCGTTAAATGTACTAGAGTGGGTACATTTGTACCAATTAGGGTGGCAACACGGAAAATTTTACGTCCCTTATGCATTATTTATGATGCATAAGGGACTTATTTTTTTAGGAGGAAAATATATGATTAATATACCAAGAGGAACACAGGATATTTTACCGACAGAAACTCCAAAATGGCGATATATTGAAGATAGATTACATGCAATAGCTGCATCGTTTAACTATAAAGAAATTCGAACACCAATATTTGAATCAACTGATTTATTTGCAAGAGGTGTCGGTGATACGACGGACATTGTACAAAAAGAAATGTATACGTTTAAGGATAAAGGTGATCGAAGCATTACATTACGTCCTGAAGGCACAGCAGCTGTGGTCAGAAGTTATATCGAGAATAAAATGAATGGTGATGCGAATCAACCGGTTAAATTATATTATAATGGTCCAATGTTCCGCTATGAACGCAAGCAAAAAGGACGTTATCGTCAATTCGTTCAATTTGGTGTAGAAGCAATAGGAGCAGAAAATCCTGCCATGGATGCTGAAGTTATTCACATGGTGTATTCGATCTATAAATCATTTGGCTTACAACACGTAAAAATTGTATTAAATTCAATCGGTGATCTGGAAAGCCGTAACATTTATAAAGAGGCATTAGTTAAACATTTCGAACCACATATCGAGCACTTCTGTAATGATTGTAAAAATCGATTACACACAAATCCAATGCGCATTCTTGATTGTAAAGTTGACCGTGATCAACCATCAGTTAAAAATGCACCAAAAATAACGGAGTTCTTAAATGATTATTCTTTAAATTACTACAACGAAGTTAAACGTTATTTAGATATTTTAGAAATTCCTTATGTAGAGGACGCAAATTTAGTGCGTGGCTTAGACTACTATACTCATACTGCATTTGAAGTAATGAGTGACGCTGAAGGGTTCGGTGCAATTACGACATTATGTGGCGGTGGGCGCTACAATGGATTGTTAGAAATGCTAGAAGGTCCGAAAGAGACGGGGATTGGATTTGCTCTAAGTATTGAACGTCTGTTACTTGCGATCGAAGCGGAAGGTATTGAGCTTGAAACCGAAGATGCTATCGACCTTTATATTGTTACAATGCCTGAAACAGTGGATGCCGGTATTAAGATTTTAGCGGATTTACGTAACAACGGTATTAAAGTTGATATCGACTATTTAAACCGTAAAATGAAAGGACAAATGAAACAGGCTGACCGTATTCATGCCAAAAATACGATAGTGCTAGGTTCAAATGAACTTGAAAGCGGTAAGATAAATGTGAAATCGATGAAAACTGGTGAAAGTACCGAAATTGAGATTGAAAAACTAGCATCATTTATAAAAGGAGAAAAATAACATGGATAAAAGAACAACATACTGTGGGTTAGTTACAGAAGAATATATAGGACAAGAAGTTGTACTCAAAGGATGGGTACAAAAAAGACGAGATTTAGGTGGATTAATTTTCATTGATTTACGTGATAGAGAAGGTATCGTGCAAGTTGTATTCAATCCAGATTTCTCTCAAGATGCATTAGCAATAGCAGAAACGATTCGTTCTGAGTACGTTGTTGAAGTAAGAGGAAAAGTAACGGAGCGAGATGCAGCTGTTGTAAATCCAAAAATCAAAACTGGAAAAATTGAAGTTCAGGTTGCTGAAGTTAACATCATCAATAAATCTGAGACACCCCCATTCCAAATCGAAGCAGAAACTGATATTTCTGAGGATATCCGTTTAAAATATCGTTACTTAGATTTACGTCGTGAACCACTTGCGAATACGTTTAAGATGCGCCATCAAATTACACGTGCTGTTCGTAACTATTTGGATGAATCAGGATTTTATGAAGTTGAGACGCCAGTACTTACAAAGTCAACACCAGAAGGAGCACGTGACTATCTAGTACCTTCACGTGTGCAGGAAGGTAAATTCTTTGCATTGCCCCAATCACCACAAATATTTAAACAGTTATTGATGATCGGTGGATTCGATAAATACTATCAAATCGTTAAATGTTTCCGAGATGAAGATTTACGTGCGGACCGTCAACCTGAATTTACTCAAATCGATATCGAGATGAGTTTCGTTGATCAGGAAGATGTGATGACGATGAATGAAGGTATGCTTGCACGAATTATGAAGGACGTGAAAGGGATTGACATTACTACACCATTCCCGCGTATGACATATGCAGAAGCAATGCGCGATTACGGAATTGATAAGCCTGACACACGTTTCGATATGAAATTAAAAACATTAAATGACTTAGCATCAAAAATGGACTTTAAAGTATTTAGTGAAGCAGTGAAAAACGGTGGTGCGGTAAAAGCAATCGTCGTAAAAGGCGCTGCTGATAAATATTCAAGAAAAGATATTGATGCTTTACAAGACTTCGCAAAAATATATGGTGCAAAAGGGCTTGCCTGGGTAAAAGTTGTAGAAGATGGATTAAATGGACCCATTGCTAAATTCTTTGATGAAGCAATAACAGCTGAATTAGTTGAACTTACTGATGCTGAAACTGGAGATTTAGTATTATTTGTCGCTGATAAATTATCGGTAGTAAATGCGAGTCTTGCAAACTTACGTAACAAATTAGGTAAAGATTTAGGATTGATTGACGAAAATAAATTTAATTTCTTATGGGTGACAGATTGGCCACTATTTGAATATGACGAAGCGTTAGATCGTTACTTTGCGGCACATCATCCATTTACTGCACCAAAACCTGAGCATTTAGATTTATTGAAGTCTAATCCTGGAGCTGCTGAAGCAAATGCTTATGATGTAGTATTAAATGGTTATGAATTAGGTGGAGGATCAATTCGTATCCATGATCAGGAAGTTCAGGCACAAATGTTTGAAGCATTAGGATTTACGAAAGAAGAAGCGGAAGAACAATTTGGTTTCTTGATGAATGCATTTAAATTCGGTGCACCACCACATGGCGGTATTGCTCTTGGATTAGACAGAATGGTGATGTTACTTGCAGGACGTTCTAACTTGCGTGACGTCATTGCATTCCCTAAAACAGCTTCTGCAACTGATCTTCTTACAGAAGCACCAAGTGCAGTTGAAACAGCACAATTAGATGATTTACACATAGCATTAAACATTAAGGAAACTGCTAACGCAGAAGAAGAAAAAGAAGATACGAAATAGTTGCAAATAAATAAATATGTGATATTATATAGTCATAAGATAGGTGTCTGAAGAGTTCGATGTTTGTTTATTCTATTTTGACCTAACACTTTTTTGATCGGGAGTCTAATAGGTTTTCTTTTAGCGCACACGCCTCAAATGGAGGACTTGCAAAATTAGAAACGGGACACCCACCTGTTTATAACAGGCCAAAATGATCAACACTTAAAACGACGGCTCACTTGGATACTATCCGTAAGGCGAGAGACTTTTGTCTCTCGTCTTTTTTTGTAATGATTAAAGCTTACTAATATGATAGGATATATTTATTGACAATAATGAATGGAGAAATGAAATGAAACATCAATTTTCAAGAAACGAACTTGCTTATGGTAAAGAAGGTTTAGAAGCACTAAAAAACAAGACAGTTATGATATTAGGTGTTGGTGGGGTCGGTTCTTTTGCGGCTGAAGCACTTGCCAGAACAAATATTGGACACATTATCCTGATTGATAAAGATGACGTGGACATTACCAATGTTAACCGTCAAATACATGCGTTAACTACAACAGTTGGTCAGTCAAAAGTTACATTAATGGAAGAGCGTATTAAACTTATTAATCCTGAATGTAAAGTTACGCCGCTTCATATGTTCTATACAGATGAAACATATGAGGAGATCTTTAAATATGATATTGATTATGTTGTAGATGCGAGTGATACGATTATGTATAAAATTCACTTGATGAAAGAATGTTTGAAACGTAACATTAAAATGATTTCAAGTATGGGTGCTGCAAACAAAACAGACCCAACACGTTTTAAAATAGTTGATATTTCTAAAACACATACAGATCCTATGGCGAAAGTTATTCGTACAAAATTAAAGAAAGATCGTATTCATAAAGGTATTCCAGTCGTATTTAGTGATGAAAGCCCAATCGTGATTCGTGAAGATGTAAAAGCATATGTTGGTAATGCCGATGCATCTGTCCGTAAGGCGCAAATGCCACCATCAAGTAATGCATTCGTGCCAAGTGTGGTAGGGTTAATCTGTGCCAGCTGGGTTGTCAATGATATATTAAAAGATTTTCCTGTGACACGTGTGAAAGATAGATAATAGTTTCTCTTAAAAAAGCTGAAGTAAAATCAATGATGATTTCACTTCAGCTTTTTGTATGATTCAACCTTAAATTTACCTTAAAAGTTGTTGCCAAAAAGTAAATGACTGGATTTATCATGTATGATAAATATAACGGAGGTGTAAAAATGGAAGAAAATCAATTTAGTTTACAGGTTAGCAATTTAAATAAGACGATTAACAAAAGGCACATTATTAAAGATTTAAACTTTGATGTAAAAAAGGGTGAAGTATTTGGCTTTTTAGGTCCGAATGGTGCTGGTAAAACAACCACTATTCGAATGATTGTTGGCCTTACAACACCTACTTCTGGAGATGTTAAAGTTTTTGGACGTTCGGTACTAACGAATCGTAGTGAAGTCATGAAAGATATCGGTGCAATCGTTGAGAATCCTGAATTATATCCATTTTTATCTGGTTTAGAGAATTTAAAGCAATTTGCACGCATGCAGACTGGTATTTCAAAAGAAGATATTGATCGTGTTGTCAAGTTAGTTGGGCTTGAAAATCGAATTAAAGAAAAAGTTGGTCGTTATTCATTAGGTATGCGACAACGATTAGGTTTAGCACAAGCTTTACTGCATAAGCCTAAAATATTGATTTTAGACGAACCGACCAATGGATTAGATCCTTCGGGTATACGTGAAATTCGTGATTATATTAAAAAGCTAGCACGAGAAGAAAATATGTCAGTCATTGTATCAAGTCATTTAATGAGCGAAATGGAACTCATGTGTGATCGATTTGGGATTATCAAGAATGGACAGATGATTCGTATTGAAGAAGTCAACACAGTAGTAACTGCAAGTGATGTTGTAAAACATGATTTTGATGTTTATCCAATCGATCAGGCAGTTAAATTCTTAAATGAAAAAGGTGTGCCATTTAAACTGAACAATGACTTGCTTTCAATAGATATTGCTTCAAAAGATGTACCGCAACTCATACGTGATTTAGTAAGCACTGATATTGATATCTATGGTGTAACAAAAGAAAAACTTTCACTTGAAGATCGCTTCATGGCATTAACAAAAGAAGGAGGCGGTAGCATTGTTTAAGTTAGTAGTTAATGAATATAATAAGTATTTTAATCGTCTTGGTACATATATTATGCTGGGTATTATTGTTGCATTTATGATTTTAGGTGTAGTGTTGAACATGCAGTTTGCGAGCAGTATTGATAATAAGACTTATTCGGATAACTGGAAATCAGAAGTTAAAGAAGATATTTCGAAATATCAGAAACGATTAGCAGAAATCGCTAAAAAACCAGAAGATAAGAAATCTATGAAAGAATTTACGGATGAAATGACTTTAGGTGACCGAGTAGCTGAATTACAATTCTATCTGAAAAAAGATGTTCAACCACCAGCAAAGAATAATTTTTATCAGACACTCATAGATACAAATGGTTTTATTTCATTTGTTACAATCATGCTGATTATTATCTGCAGCAGTTTAATGTCACGTGAACATCAGCAAGGGACAATTAAGTTGTTATTAATTCGTCCTGCATCTAGATTAAAGATTTTCTTTTCTAAATTTATCTTTGCAATATTAGCATCACTTATATTTTTAGGTTTTACATATGTAATGACAGCTATAATCGCTTTCTTTACAACAAAGATGAACCCAACAACTGAACTGGCTGTACAAGGCAATAAAGGTTATAAGATGATCAATGTATTTGAGTTATTAGGACAACAAATTTTTGCCAACCTTATTTATATTATTACTTTCGCTATCGTCGCTTATGCTTTATCAGTTATTTTTAAGAATACTGCTTTAAGCTTAGGTGTAACCTTTGCGTTAATGTTCTTCGGGGATTTAATCATTATGTTCCTGCAAGGTAAAACGAAGCTGATTGAATTTTTATGGCCGGCTAACTGGAACTTATCTCAGTACTTACCGAATAATCCAGCAGAACTAGCAGATAAAGATTTATCATTTGGCTTTAGTTTAACGTATGATATTGTAATATTAATAATTATAACAGCAGTTGCAGCGTGGATCTTTAATAAAAGAGATGTAGCAAACTAATAAACAGGCATTGAGTAATGACTCAATGCCTGTTTTGTTGTTGTTTAATATTATCATAAATTTGTTTGAATTGTTGTTCTGCTTTACTAGTGCGCTTTGGTACATAGTATTGCTTTTTCTTTAGTGTATCCGGTAAATACTGTTGAGCGATAAACCCTGATTCAGCACTATGAGGATATTGATATCCCACACCATTACCTAAATCTTTCGCACCTTGATAGTGGGCATCTTTTAAGTGTTTTGGTATGGCACCGATTTTACCGCTTCGTACGTCAGATAATGCAGCGTCAATTGCTGAGATACCAGAATTTGATTTCGGTGATAAACAAAGTTCGATGACAGCTTGCGCAAGTGGTATGCGTGCTTCGGGAAATCCAAGTCGTTCAGCAGATTCAATCGCAGCAAGCGTTCTTGAGCCTGCTGAAGGAGATGCGAGTCCGATATCTTCGTAACTGATGACAAGTAAACGTCTGGCTATCGTCGGTAAGTCTCCTCCCTCAATGAGGCGCGCAAGATAATGCAGTGCCGCATCAACATCACTACCACGAATAGATTTTTGGAAAGCACTCATCAAGTCATAGTGCATATCACCGTCTTTATCGAATTGAAAACTGGATTTCTGTAAACAATCTTTCGCATCTTTTAATGTGATTTTTATTGGATTTTTAGTTTCAGCTGAAAGGATTGCCAGTTCTAATGCATTTAAGCTCGTTCTAATGTCGCCTTGCGCACTTTGCACGAAATGATTGATTGCTGCTTCATCAATTTCGATATC
>CABFOD010000210.1_pt1 | contig 27058 bp, 22 predicted proteins | sample 3521941 | NCBI WGS metagenome assembly CABFOD01 (sample SAMEA5312449, study PRJEB27640) | indoor metagenome | biome: indoor environment; feature: uncontrolled; material: polymer tiles stone | place: Germany | collected 2014-07-07
TGCTTGAACATCGTGATATTGTAAGTATCGACTTGTCACAAAAAGACAATATCACATCATGGTTTGAAAAAGTTCAGCCGATTCATATAGAAGTCGGAAGCGGTATGGGTCGATTTATTACTGAGATGGCAAAATCAAATCCAGCAATCAATTATATCGGTATTGAACGTGATAAGAATGTAATGATTCGTATTGTAGAAAAAGCGATAGAGCAGGATATTAAAAACTTACGATTATTGACGGTTGATGCTGAGAAGCTGACTGAAATATTTAATCCTGGAGAAATTGACCGCGTCTATTTAAACTTTTCGGATCCATGGCCGAAGACACGACATGCCAAACGTCGTTTAACGCATGCTAATTTCTTATCGGTATATAAGACTATCCTGAAAGATGAGGGAGAAATTCACTTCAAGACAGATAATCAAGGACTGTTTGAATTTTCGATTGAAAGTATGAGTCAGTTTGGGATGAAACTTAAAAATATCAATTTAAATCTGCATGACAATGAACCTGCTGATAATATTAAGACAGAGTATGAAGAGAAATTTTCTGCTAAAGGCTTTAGAATCAACCGACTTGAAGCAAGTTTTAAATAACATTTGAAGAATTATTAAATGGTGAGACATTATAAGTGTCTCATCTTTTTTTTATACTTTATTTAGTGTAGACTAGATATATTGAGAGAATTTTCTGAACTGGAGGAAACTATGTATAACTTTAATGAAAATGTTAACCGTTTAAATACAAATGCAGTTCAAACTGAAATGATTCCATTAATCTATCAGCGTAGAGATTTAATGCCATTCTGGATAGCAGATATGGATATTAAAACGCCGGAAAAGATTACAAAGTCTATCGCTAATCGTCTGGAACACGGAATTTTCGGATACACGAGCTGGAAGAATGATGCTTTCTATACGCCGGTTAAACAATGGTATAGTAACCGATTTAATACAAACATTCTTAAACAAGATCTCTTCTATTCACCATCAGTGCTTTTTACTGTGACAGAAGCAATACGTATCCTGACTAATGAAGGCGAAGGTGTTATCCTTAATACGCCCTCCTATAACAACTTTATCAATCTGATTAACGGTAATAAACGTATGATCGTAGAAAGTGAACTTTACTTTGATGGCTACGAATACACGATGGACTTTGTACAATTTGAATATCTTTGTCAGATGCCTCAAAATAAAGTGTTCTTATTATGCAATCCACATAACCCAACAGGTAAAGTGTTTTCTGAGCAGGAACTTTTAAAGATTATTGAAATCTGTAAGAAATATAATGTGTATATCATTGCTGATGAAATTCATATGGATTTTGTGCGTCGTGGTCAACATGAAACACTTGCAAAATACATGCAGGATTATGAGCAGATGTTAGTGACGACATGTTTAGGTAAGACATTTAATGTTTCTGGTATTCCGCATGCATACTTTATAACAAAAGATAAATATATACGCGAGACAATTAATACGAAAGTGATGTCTGTTTATGGTTTAGCGGCAGTAAATTTAGTAGCACTAACTGTAATCCAGACCGCTTACTTAGATTGTGGCGACTGGGTAGATGCGCTTAATCAGCATATCGATAATAATATGACACTCGTAGAAGACTACATTGCAGATCATCTGTCTGATTGTCTATTTTTCCAGAAGCCGGATGCTACATTTTTAGCCTGGATTGATTTCGAGAAGAGTGGATTTAGTGAAATGGAAGTACAGGATGCCTTACAGCATGTCGGTAAGATTGCGACGGGTATCGGTAATACTTACGAACTATCTACAAGTACACATTTTAGATTTAATGTAGCGTGTAGTGAAGATAAATTATTAGAAGGCCTTGACCGCATAAAAAAATCATTCGATTACTTAAAAACAACAAAAGAAAAAGAAGCACAATAAATTTTGTGCCTCAAATACATAACAGATTTTAAAATTAGATTATATTTCTATAGTGTCGATGAGTTCACCGGTATAAGCATCGACAGTAAATTCGTAATCTTTATCCTGCGTATTAATGATACCGCGATAAATGTGAGAGATCTGACCAAACTTTTCTTGTTTTTCTGGTTCATATACGATAGCTGAACCTGTGACGTGATCGAAATTTGTCAGCACTTGTTGTAGCAGAGTTTCAGGGTGCTGCATCGTCATATGATGACGTAGTTGATAAGCGATAATACCAGTGACTACAATAACGGGAATGATGATTTGATATTTTTTCATAGTTAAAAGTCCTCTCATCAATAAATTTGAATGCATTGCGTATAACTTTTAGGTTAACGATTTGATTATATTCTACCATAAGGAGCAAAAAAACATGACAGAACAACTATTAGATACGATAAAAACATTAACTGAACTACATGGTGCCCCAGGACACGAACGTCTCGTACGTGATTATCTGATAAAAAGACTATCGCCACTAGCGGACGAAGTATTACAAGATGGTTTAGGTGGCGTCTTCTTCGTAAAGAAATCAAAACAGGACAATGCTAAACGCATCATGATTGCGGCACATATGGATGAAGTTGGATTCATGGTAACAGATATTACAGAAAAAGGATTACTTAAATTCACAGAAATCGGTGGGTGGCCAGCTGATGTCCTGCAAGCCCAAAAAATGAAAGTATTAACGCGTGACAGCAAAGAATATAGTGGTGTAATTGGCAGTGTGCCAGCACATTTTAGAACAGGTAAGGAAGCAACACCGCAAATTAAAGATATGCTGCTTGATGTGGGAGCTGAAAGTAAAGAACAGGTATTAGCAATGGGCATTCAAATCGGTGATTCAATCGTTCCGGCAGTTGATTTTGAACAATTGACTGAGAACAGATTCCTATGTAAAGCATGGGACAATCGTTATGGATGCACAATCATCGTTGACTTATTTGAACAACTGAAAGATACGGATTTACCATTTGATCTATATGTTGGTGCTAACGTGCAGGAAGAGGTTGGACTGCGTGGTGCAGGGCCATCTGCAAACATGATCAAACCCGACTTAGCATTTGTCGTTGATTGTTCACCAGCAAATGATACCGCAGGAAGTAATGCGAATGGTAAACTAGGTGAAGGAACACTTGTTAGAATAATTGATAGAACGATGATTTTGAAGCCGTCATTTAAACAATGGCTGGAAGAAATCTATGAAACAAATGATATTAAACATCAGTTTTATACTTCGCCAGGTGGTACGGATGGTGGCGTTATCCACACAGCATTACATGGTATACCGACAGCAGTAATCGGTGTGCCAGCACGTTATATTCATTCAAATCACACGATTTTTGATATTCGCGACTATTATGCAGCTCGTAATGGACTGCTTGCATTACTTAAAGATGTCAATGATAAAAAAATTGAATATTTAAAGATGAATTAATAGTTTGCTTTTTATAGAGATGAAGCGATAATATTTGCTTCATCCTATTTTTATTATCTAATCTTGAGTATCTTTTTATTGACTTAAAATTAAAATGCTTTAAAATAAAATCTATTCCGAGTAAATTGATAAGAATAGGAGAATGGAAAATTGAAAAAATTATTAGCATTATTGTTTACAGCATTATTTATTTTAGCGGCATGTGGTAGCAATGACTCAGATAAAAAAGACAGCAAGCAAGAAATTACGATTGGAACAGAAGGTACTTATGCACCATTTACTTTCCATGATAAGAACAATAAATTAACAGGTTTTGATGTGGAAGTAGCAGAAGCAGTAGCGAAAAAAGCAGGATACAAAGTGAAATTCGTAGAAACACAATGGGATTCAATGTTCTCAGGACTTAACTCAGGTCGTTTCGATACGATTGCAAACCAGGTAGGTATGGATGCAGACCGTAAGAAGAAATATAACTTCTCTAAACCTTACACATATACACAAGGTGTATTGGTGACACGTAAAAATTCAGATATTAAATCATTTGATGACGTTAAAGGCCGTGCATTAGCACAAACTTTAACTTCAAACTACGGTAAATTAGCGAAAGAAAAAGGCGCTAAAGTAACTTCAGTTGAAGGATTTAACCAGGCGATGGAAATGGTATTATCTAATCGTGTGGAAGCAACTTTTAACGATAAAATTTCAGTATTAGATTACTTAAAACAAAAGAAAAATGCTGATATCAAAATTGTTGAAGGTAACGCTGAGAAAACACAATCAGGATTTGTATTTAATAAGAAAACAGATGAGAAAATCATTAAAGACTTCGATAAAGCATTAGATGCATTACAAAAAGACGGTACAATGAAAAAAATCAGTGAAAAATGGTTCGGTGAAGATGTCACTCGTCCTTAATGAAGAAATGTCCCATGCCCTGAATGCAGCGGCTCAAGCTTTTGAGCCAATGCTTTGGGGTTTAGTCAAATATTCGATTCCGATTGCGATTGTTACGTTTATATTAGGATTTATTATTGCGATATTTACAGCACTTGCGCGTATTTCTAACAGTAAATTATTACGCATTCCAGCACGTGTATACGTATCAATCTTTCGAGGTACACCGATGCTTGTTCAGATGTTTATCATCTTCTTCGGGATTCCTGAAATCGGCCGTCTGGTTACAGGAGACCCCGATCAGGCATTTAAACTCGGTTCACTTACAGCAGCAATTATTTCGTTAAGTTTAAATGTTGGTGCTTATGGATCTGAAATAATTCGTGGTGGTATATTATCTGTACCACACGGACAAACTGAAGCGGCTTATTCAATTGGGATGAGCCCCAAAAAAACGATGCAACGTATTATATTACCACAAGCAATTCGTACAGCAACACCAGCTTTAGGGAATACATTTTTAAGCTTAATTAAAGATACTTCATTATTAGGTTATATATTAGTAGCTGAAATGTTCCGTAACGCACAACAAGTTGCATCGACGACATATGAATTCTTATCGATCTATACATTAGTGGCGATCATGTACTGGGTTGTTTGTTTCATCGTTTCAATCATTCAAAGTATTTATGAAGCACGTGTTGAAAGGAAGTATCAGCGATGATTTCAATACAAAATTTAGTTAAAAAATTTGGTGAAAAAACTGTACTGAAAGATATTGATCTTGAAGTAGCGAACGGTGAAGTTGTAGTACTGATTGGTCGTAGTGGGTCAGGAAAGACGACGTTACTGCGAACAATGAATGCATTAGAAATTCCAACATCAGGAACTGTGACTGTTGATGGTGTATCTTACACAGCAAACGACAAAAAATCACAAATTGCAGTGCGTAAGAAAACAGGTATGGTATTCCAGAACTTTCAGCTGTTTCCGCATATGACTGCACTTGAAAACGTAATGGAAGGATTAATTCAAGTGAAAGGCATGAGTAAAGTCGAAGCGGAAAAAATCGCCGTAAACTTACTTGAAAAAGTTGATCTATTACATGTAAAAGATCAGTATCCAATTTCTCTTTCTGGTGGACAGCAACAGCGTGTAGGGATTGCAAGAGCGCTTGCGATGAATCCGAAAGTAATGCTGTTCGATGAGCCAACATCAGCACTTGATCCGGAACTTGTTCAAGACGTATTAAAAGTGATTAAAGGATTAAGAGATGAAGGCATGACGATGGTGATTGTTACGCATGAAATGGCATTCGCAAGAAGTGTTGCCGATAAAGTGGCGTTTATCCATGATGGACGTATTGAAGAAATGGATCATCCAGAACAAATCTTCACAAATCCAAAGTCTGAACATTTACAGCGTTTCTTAAACATTATATCGATTTAATTGAATCGTTCATTTGCATATGCAGATGAATGATTTTTTTATGTGATTAAAGAAAAAGCGCATATCTTTATCTCAATAGAATCAATTAACATATGTTATTATTAAATACATTTGTGCTATGATAATGAAAATGATATTAAAGGAGCTGGCAGTTTGAAAGCATTACTTAAACGTTGGTTTGTTGATGGAATGAGCTTTATGGCATTAGGTTTATTCTGTTCGTTGATTATCGGTCTTATATTAGAAACTGTAGGAACAGAATTAAAGCCATTTCTCGACACTTCATTATTGATAGAAATCGGTAAACTGGCAAAACTTTATACCGGTGCAGCAGTAGGTGTTGCCGTTGCATTTGGTTTAGGTGCAAAGCCAATGGTCATATTTGCGAGTGCTGTAACTGGTATGTATGGCTATGAGCAAGGTGGGGCTGCTGGAACGTATGTGGTCAGTCTTGCAACAGCTGAGCTAGGTAGATTTTATAGCGGTAAAACAAAGATTGATATTATATTGACACCGCTCTTAACATTAGTAATCGGAGCAATCATTGCCAAGCTTGTAGGACCATTTATTCAGGCATTTATGTTGTCACTAGGTGAATTTATTTCATTTGCCACAGACCAACAGCCGTTACTTATGGGAATTCTTGTTTCTCTTATTTTTGGACTTACTTTATCTAGTCCAATCTCGAGTGCAGCTTTAGCCCTGATGTTAGGTATTAACGGAACAGCAGCAGCGGCTGCTACAATCGGCTGCTGTTGTCATATGATCGGTTTTGCGGTGACAAGTTTTAAAGATAACGGTATACAAGGTTTGATTGCTCATGGTATTGGAACGAGTAAGATTCAAATTCCAAACTACATGTTACATCCATTTATTTTAGTGCCACCTGTAATCGCCAGTATTATTGTAGCGCCTATCATGACGATGCTTTGGCCGATGAAAAATGTTGCTGCAGGTGCTGGGATGGGGACGAGTGGTTTCGTAGGACAGATTATGACAATCAAAACGATGGGTAGTAGTTTAACAACATGGATGCAGATCGGACTGTTTCATTTCCTTTTACCCGGTGTTATCAGTTATATTGTATATATAACGATGAGCCGAGCTAATATTATTAAAGCCGGCGAACAAAAGATTAACACAGGAGGTTAACTTAATGAAAAAGATAGAGCATGTTGAAGCATTTAGAGAGGCGATTACACAACCAACGATAGCAATGTTTACTGCAACGTGGTGTCCGGATTGTCATTTTATTGATCCGTTAATGCCTGAAATTGAAGCAGAAAATCCAGAGTACCAGTTTATTTCTATCGACAGAGATGAATTTATTGATTTAGCGGTAGAATATGAAGTGATGGGTATTCCGAGCTTTATCGCATTTAAAGATTCTGAAGTGATCGGACGCTTTGTATCGAAAGATAGAAAAACAAAAGATCAAGTAAACGAATTTATTCAAAGTTTATAAAATATACTAACCACTACGCGTTGCTTTAAACGGTAGTGGTTTTATTGTACAATGAAAGTTATGTGAGGAGTGAGAATATGAATGTTTTTGAAATAAGAGATCGATTGACTGAATCATTAGATAAATCAATCGTTTCAACAAAGTTTGACCGTAAAGAAGAAACATTACGCGTAGAGCGTCTTGATAACAATAAAGGTTTAACAATAAAGCTCGCACCTGTTGCAGCTAAATATAAAGAGAAGAAAGAAAGCATTATTGAAGAAGTATTATATTATATCAACGAGACAATTCAGGCGATGGGAAATACGACTTTACCGGAAGGTGCGAAGATCATGCCTGTTATTCGTTCGACGAGTTTTCCTAAAGCACAAAATGATGTACCGTTTTTAATTACAAAACATACGGCAGAAACAAATATTTATTACGCAATAGATTTAGGCAAGACTTATCGCTTAATAGATGCTGAGATTCAAAAAGAATTAAGCATAGATGAAACACACATTAAAGAACAAGCTTTATTTAATGTGAAAGGGTTAAAAACGACTTATAAAACAGATGTTGTCTCTGGCAATACATATTACTTCTTTAATGCCAATGATGGTTATGACGCAAGTCGCATATTAAACAAGCAGCTGTTAAAAGATTTTGAAGCACGCATCACCGGAGAAATGTTAGTTGCTACACCTCATGCAGATGTTTTGATAATCGCTGATATTCAAAATGAAACGGGATATGACGTACTTGCACAAATGATGATGACTTTCTTTGCGAATGGACTCGTACCGATTACATCTTTATCTTTCCAGTATAAAGACGATGTGTTAACACCTGTATTTATATTAGGCAAGAATAATGCAAAGCGCGATCAGGAAGCAATTAAGCGTATAGAAAGTAACCGTCAGAAGTTTATGGCAGAGCAAGCACAACAAAAACAACAAACACAACAAACACAACAAACACAACAAACACAACATAAAGACAAAAAATGATGCTATCATTATATTATATTGAGTGTAATATTTCTGTTATTTTTAATTGATTTTTTTAAGAAAAACGATTGAATAAAGCATATAATAGATAAAGAATAATAATACAAACCTTAAGGAGCAATCATATGAATATTTTTTATAACAAAGTCGTTGGAGATTATTTATTTATCACATTAGAACCAGTAGATGGACCATTTGAATATGTAACGAACGGTGACATCATCACGATAAAAAAAGATGGCAGAGTCGTAGGGTATAACGTTAGTGGTGTTGAATCATTAGGATTAGATACAAATGGACAAGTGAAGTTAGATGAAAATTTAATGTCTAAAATTAATGACCTATTATTACAAAAAGGATTAGACGCACCATTAGAAGTAGATTTATCACCTAAGTTTGTTGTAGGTTATGTTGAAACATGTGAGAAACATCCTGATGCTGATAAATTAAATGTTACAACAGTTGATGTTGGCACTGAAAAATTACAGATTGTTTGTGGAGCAAAAAATATCGCACAAGGTCAGAAAGTTGTTGTCGCTAAAGTTGGTGCTGTAATGCCTAGCGGTATGCAGATTAAAGATGCTGAGCTACGTGGCGTACCTTCAAAAGGTATGATTTGTTCGGAACGTGAATTAGGATTAACAGATTCTGAAGAGAAAAAAGGTATTTTAGTTCTAGATGATTCGCGTGAGATTGGCGAAGACTTCTTTAAAGCAGAATAGGGTGATAACATGAGTTGGTTTGATAAACTATTTGGAGAATCATCAGAGAAAACAGAAGATACGCACGATCAAACACATGAAGAAGATGTCTATCACAGACCACGAGGGAAATTCAGATTTCCACTTAATGTAGAAAATATTAAAACAGCAGAACATCATCGTACACTAGATAATGTTAATGAGACAAAGATTACAGATCATAAGCATGAATATATTGAACCGGTTCAACCTCGTCGTGAAACATATATTGCTCAAAATGAAAGTGTTAACACAGAAGAAATTAGAGCATCATTTTCCTCTGATTACGTTCCAAGACGTGAAAGAAGAAGAGGTAGAAATAGCGAACAGCAATCATTTCATACAGACCGCACTGAATCATTAAGTAATAATGAAGTTATTGATCGTTATCAGCCTAAGACAAGATTAAACGATGCACCAAAGTATACTTCTTATCAACCGAAGAATAACCGAAGTAGTATTCATAAAACTAACAGTGCCCAGACATTCAGTGAGAAACAATATAGTGTGCATCAGCCTAAATTTAAAGCATCTGTAGTACCTTCAGCTGTCTATGGTACGAAGCCAAGAAAAGATCCGTCATCTTTAAAGCAACCGATTCAACCGATACAGGGTAAGAAAACTGTAGCATCAAGACCTGCAAATCCGACACATCGCAAAGAAGATAATACAGTCAATATTGAGAATGTCTATGCCTCTCAAATTGTAGCTGAAATTAGGCGAGAACGTGAGAAAAAGTTACAGCGTAAAAAAGCGTTTGAACAAGAACGTGAACTCAAGAAACTTCAGGAATTAGAAATATCATCGATGATGCGTGAAGATAAAAGTGATGTTGAATATGTTCATGCTGAACCGGAAACAACTGAATTTGACGAACGTGTAACGATTATAGAGGAAGATGTTGTAGCACACGAACCCGTTATCAATCATATTGATTTAACTGAAGACAGTGAAGAAGATATTATGGCAATAGATGTCAGTGAAATAGAAGAACATGAAATAGAAGAAAGTATTGATGAAACAGAAGCCATCACTATTTCTGAAGGTGAAAGATATACCTATTCTACAAAGACACCATTCAATCCTGCTAATGCTGAGCGTTTAACAATTATTGAAGCAGCAGAAGATGAAACTGCTGAAGATGGTAAAGAAGAAATTGCTGAAGTGAAAGAAGTAACACTTTTAGAGAGTGACGTTGAATCATTGGAACAGACATCAACAGAAGATGAATTTTTAGATGAGAATGTGACTTTCGAACCCGTAGAAGAGCAACTGATTGAAATCGATGATGTTTCTTATGAGATGATTGATGAAGATTTAGAATATAAAGAAGATGAATCAGAAGAAGTAACTATCGAAACAACAGATGAACATACAGCACACTCAAAATCTTTAGAACCGATACTTGAACCGGATTTCAAACAAACGTCAGAGGTCGATGAAGTAGTTTCTGAGGCTGAAGCAGTTGATGAAGGTTCTTTAGAACCCGTTATTCCGTTTATTGAAACAGAAGAAGATACCGAAGCATTCGTTGAATTAGATGCTACTGAAGAAACAGACGTAATTGTTGAATTGGATACTACAAAAGCGCATGCATCATTTGAACCTGTTCTTATTCCTGAAAATACAGAAGAAGTGACTCAACCTGAGTTAACAATTGATGAAAGTGATCAATTAGATGAAACAAATGAAGCAGAACAAAGCGTTGTAACAGGTAATATCAATCAGCATTTATCTTCAGGACAATACGTTAAAGTTGAAAATAATGAGATTAAAGCAAACATTCGTGATCATCAGCCGCAAGCCGTTATCTCATCAGCACAACAACCTAAAAAGAAAGTGTCACCATTCAATGTCGTCATGACACCAAGCGATAAACGTCGTTTACTGGATAAAAAACGACAAGCTGAATATTCTCCTGCAGTTGATATTCAGCAGTCATTTGAACAGCAGGGTAAGACAGAGGAAAATATCGTTCAGGAAGATCATAACCTAGTCGAAGAAGTAAAAGAAATAGAAGAAGTAGATAAAGATATTGAAACAGTAAAAGAAGAAAATATATCAACTACTGCAATTGCATCACAACCTCAATCTCACCACATTGTGAGCAACAACGGATACCCGGTGAAAAAAGAACCGACGAAACGTATCGGTCCAAAATATTTGTTACCACCGGTTTCTCTATTAAATCCTGAAGACAAGATAGAACGCGATGAAATGTGGGTAGAAGAACATAAAGCACAGCTGGATGATGCTTTCTATCACTTTAATGTTCCGGCAAAGGTTGAAAATGTTGTCGTCGGTCCATCCGTTACACGTTTTGAACTGTCAGTTGAAAAAGGTGTGAAAGTTTCTCGCATTACAAATTTACAGGATGATATTAAGATGGCACTTGCTGCTAAAGATATTCGTATTGAAGCACCGATTCCAGGCACTTCACTTGTAGGTGTAGAAGTACCTAACGTTGAAACACGTAATGTAAATTTAAGCGAAGTTTTATTCAGTAAGAAGATGAAATTTGCGGAGAGCAAACTTACAGTAGCACTTGGTGCTCGTATTAATAACGAGCCTATGATTATGGATCTTGCTAAGATGCCGCACGGTTTAATCGCTGGTGCTACAGGTTCTGGTAAATCTGTTTGTATCAATTCGATATTAGTTTCGTTATTATATAGAAATAATCCGAACGAGCTTAAATTGTTATTGATCGATCCGAAGATGGTAGAACTTGCGCCGTATAATGATTTACCACACTTAATTGCTCCTGTTATAACAGATGTGAAGGCAGCGACAGAAAGTTTAAAATGGGTCGTTGAAGAGATGGAACGTCGCTACAAAATATTTGCAGATATTCATGTTCGTAATATTACTGCTTATAATCAGAAGGTAAGTTATTTAGAGCGTTTACCGAAGATTGTCATCGTAATCGATGAGTTAGCGGATTTAATGATGATGTCTCCGCAAGATGTAGAGCATGCTATCGCACGTATTGCACAGAAAGCACGTGCTGCGGGTATTCATATGATTCTAGCAACACAACGCCCTTCAGTAAATGTAATAACAGGACTGATTAAAGCAAATGTTCCTACGCGAATTGCCTTTATGGTTTCTTCAGCAGTCGACTCAAGAACGATAATTGATAGTGGCGGAGCCGAAAAGCTTTTAGGAAACGGTGATATGTTGTATCTTGGTAATGGAATGAATAAACCAATTCGAATTCAAGGTAACTTTGTTTCAGATGAAGAGATTGATGCGGTTGTTCAATATGTCAAGACGCAAGGTGAACCGAATTATTTATTTCAGGAAAAAGAATTGCTGAAGAAAGTTTCGGAAGCACCTAAAGATGAATTATTTAATGAAATTTGTGATTTTATGATTGATGAAGGTCATATTTCAACATCTCAAATTCAACGTAGATTCCAGATTGGTTATAATCGTGCTGCACGTATTATTGATCAGCTAGAAGAAATGGGCTACGTCAGTGGTCAGAACGGCTCTAAACCAAGAGCAGTATTAATAACGGAAAAACAAGCAGAATATTAGGAGATGAGCACATGACTTTATATCATTTCGTTGGTATTAAAGGTTCAGGAATGAGTGCATTAGCACATATCTTATTCGATATGGGTGAACAGGTTCAAGGTTCAGATATTGAAAAGGAATTTTTTACTGAAATTGGTTTGCGTGATAAAGGGATTACAATCCTTCCATTCAATGCAGATAATATTAAAGAAGGAATGACAGTAATTGCCGGGAATGCATTTCCTGACAACCACGAAGAAATTGTTCGTGCGAATAACTTAGGTTTAGAGGTCATCCGTTACCATAAATTTTTAGGTGACTTTATGAGCCGTTACATTTCTGTGGCAGTTACAGGAGCCCATGGAAAGACGAGTACAACAGGTCTTTTATCGCATGTGATGAATGGAGATAAAAAAACATCATTCTTAATTGGTGATGGTACTGGTATGGGTATGCCAGGCAGTGAATACTTTGCTTTTGAAGCTTGTGAGTATCGTCGTCACTTCTTAAGTTATTCACCTGACTATGCGATAATTACGAATGTAGATTTCGATCATCCGGATTACTTTAAATCTTTAGAAGACGTGTTCAGTGCGTTCCAGGAAATGTCTTATAAAGTGAAGAAAGCGATTGTGGCATGTGGAGATGATGAAAATCTTAAAGGATTAAAAGCAGATGTTCCAATTTATTATTATGGATTAGCTGAGGGTAACAAAGTCACTGCTAAAAATGTAGAATCTGTTGATAATGGAACAACATTTGATGTGTATATCGATGGTGAGTTTATTGATCGTTTCAAAACGCCGATGTTTGGTAATCATCAAGTGCTAAATGCCTTGGCAGTAATTACAATTTGTTATCTTGAAGATTTAGATATGGCTGCAATTAAAGATGCATTAGCTACTTTTGGCGGTGTGAAACGTCGTTTTAGTGAAAAGAAATTTGGGGCACAAATCTTAATTGATGACTATGCGCATCATCCAACTGAAATTAAAGCAACATTAGAATCTGCATCAAAAAAGTATCCGAATAAAGAGATTGTAGCAGTTTTCCAACCGCATACATTTTCAAGAACGAGTGCGTTCTTGCAGGAATTTGCCGATAGTTTAAAAGTAGCTGATAAGACTTATTTATGTGATATATTCGGTTCTGCCAGAGAATCATCTGGAGAACTTTCAATTAAGGATTTGCAAACTTTAATTCCTGATGCTGAACTCATCAGTGAAGCGTCAGTTTCTCAATTGAAAGCGCATGAAAATAGCGTTATTATATTTATGGGTGCTGGCGATATTCAAAAAGTTCAGAAATCTTATGAAAATCTTATATAACGTTACACAAAGTATGTTTAAGCTTTATTCAGCAGGGTATTTGACTAAATAACAAGAGTTATAAATATTAGGAGGCGTTTTTATGGAATGGATTTTACCAATCGCAGGATTAATCGCTGCAATTGCATTTTTAGTATTATGTATCTTCTTAGGATTGACTTTAATGTCAGTTAAGAAGAATTTAGACCATGTTGCTAAAACACTTGACGGTGTTGAGGGACAAATTCAAGGTATTACACGTGAATCAACAGATTTATTACACAAAACAAATCGTTTAGCTGAAGATGTTCAGTTTAAAGCTCAAAAATTAAATACAGTTGTTGATGCAGTAACTGGTATTGGTTCAACTGTTCAAAACTTAAACAGTTCAGTGGATAATGTGACTTCTTCAATTACTCACAATATCTCACAAAACGAAGACAAAATTTCTCAAGTTGTTCAATGGTCAAACGTAGCAATGGAAGTAGCTGACAAATGGCAAATGAGAAAACAACGTCGTAATTCAGTAAACTTTGCTGATACAACAACTCCGAATTACGAGAACCATGTAAACCAGAACAATTTTAATGAAACACATACAAAAGGTGATCATTTAGACCAAGATAAAATCAATGCTGGTTTAAAATAATCAATAATTGGGAATGTACTTATTGTACATTCCTTTATTTTTTGAATAAAATAAGGATTAAAGCATCAATAAACAATATACTAACGGAGGCGTTAAAATTGGCAAATACTTATAATAGAGACTTACATACACATACAGTAAAAGAATATAAAGTTCAAAATGATACAACAGCACGTGACTTTTCAATCGGATTAACTGCGGGATTAGTTGTCGGCTCGTTTCTTGGTTTACTTGTAGCACCGAAAGCAGGTAAAGATTTACAACAGGATTTAAGTCAAAAGTCAGAAAGTTTAAAAGCGAAATCAGTAGATCATTACAATAAACAAATTGAAAATGCACAAGGTTTCAAAGAAAAATCAAATGCATTTGCTACAAAGTTAACAGAAAAAACGGCAGAATTAAAAGAGAAAGCGGCTCAAAAATTAAATAATGGTGATAAAGATAATCATGTGACGTTTAATGAATTAGAGCGACAAAAACAAGCGATTAAATCGGAAGTAAATGATGATTCATTAGCACAACCGATTGCAATTGTAGATAAAGAATTAGATACACCGATTAAAGATGAAGCTTTAGCAGAACGTGAACAAACAATAAAAACAGCTAAAGATGCTGACAATAAAGTAAGAAACAAATAATATACAATTTTTTTCGGATTATGATAAAATAGTAGGCTGACGGTCTACTATTTTTTGAATTTATATAAAAGAGGTTATAGCGATGAATGAATTGAATCATTTACGAGACAGAATAGAAGCAATTAATATTGAAATCTTAAAGTTACTGAGCGAACGCGGTGAAATCGCTAAACAAATAGGTGAAGAAAAGCGTAAACAAGGAACTGCAATTTATGATCCTGAACGTGAAAAAGAAATGATTAACATGTTACTGGATAAAAACGATGGACCATTTGATGATAATGTGATCAAGCAGTTGTTTAAAGAAATTTTTAAAGCATCGACAGAATTACAAAAATCAAATAGTGAAAAGCATCTTTTGGTATCACGTAAATTAAAACCAGAAGATACGATTGTTTCTTTTGATAATGGGGCGATTATTGGTGACGGTAATAAGTCATTTGTATTTGGTCCATGTTCAGTAGAATCTATTGAACAGGTGGATGCAGTTGCGAAAAATTTATATCAAAAAGGTGAGAAATTTATTAGAGGCGGTGCATTTAAACCAAGAACTTCTCCTTATGACTTCCAGGGACTAGGTGTTGAAGGTCTAAAGGTATTAGGTGAAATGAAAAAACGCTATGACTTAAATGTTGTAAGTGAAATTGTTAATCCAAACCATTTTGATCTTGCTGATCCATATGTGGATGTATTTCAGATTGGTGCACGTAATATGCAGAATTTCGAATTATTAAAAGAAGCGGGAAAAACAAATAAACCGATTCTTTTAAAACGAGGATTAAGTGCTACAATTGAGGAGTTTATCTATGCTGCTGAATATATTTATGCCAATGGGAATAATAAGATAGTACTTTGTGAACGAGGTATTAGAACGTACGAGAAAGCTACACGTAATACACTAGATATATCTGCTGTACCAATTCTTAAACAAGGTACGCATCTGCCTGTATTGGTAGATGTGACGCATTCAACGGGCCGTAAAGATATTATGTTACCAGTCGCACGTGCAGCTTTAGCAGTTGGAGCAGATGGTGTGATGGCAGAAGTACACCCTGATCCATCTGTTGCCTTAAGTGATGCAGGTCAACAAATGGACCTTAACGAATTTGAAACTTTCTATCAGGAAATTACAAAGGCAGCACGAAATTATTAACAATTTTTGAATTTGCTAACTTGAAAAATGAAAAAGTTATGAAAACGTGTTAGAATAATAAATAAAACGGTTACAGGAGGATAAAATGACAGTTACAATATATGATGTTGCTCGCGAAGCAAAAGTTTCGATGGCAACTGTCTCTCGTGTGGTGAATGGCAATCCAAACGTGAAACCAGCGACAAGAGATAGAGTCAATGAAGTAATTAAAAGATTAAACTATAGACCGAATGCAGTTGCACGTGGTCTGGCAAGTAAAAAAACTACAACAGTTGGTGTTATCATTCCTGATATTTCAAATGTTTATTATTCTGAATTAGCACGTGGATTAGAAGATGTTGCAACGATGTATAAATATCAGACAATCATTTCAAACTCAGATAACGATGCACAAAAAGAACAAGAAATCTTCAACAATTTATTATCTAAACAAGTTGATGGTATTATTTTCTTAGGCGGTACTTTATCTAAAGAAACGACAAATATTATTAAAACATCTTCTGTACCAGTCGTTGTATCAGGTACACATGACCTGGATGCAAGTTTACCGGCAGTAAATATAGATTATGTTAATGCAAGTAAGGAAATTACTGAGAAGTTCGTTCAAGATGGTGTGAAGAAGTTTGCTTTCGTAGGTGGAGGTTACTCAGAGAAAGCGCAAATCGATATATTAGAAGGTATGAAGTCTGTACTTTCAGCAAATAATATTAAGCTTGACGATGCATCTATTTACATCGGACAAGAACAATATTTAGATGGCGAGAAGGCGTATGAAGCAATTAAATCTCAAAACCCTGAAGTAATCATGTGTATCAGTGATGAACAGGCAATCGGCATTGTTCATGCAGTACAAGATGATGGTAAAGATATACCAAATGAATTACAGGTGATTAGTTTCAACAATACACGTTTAGTTAAGATGGTACGTCCAAAATTATCAAGTGTGATGCAACCACTTTATGATATCGGTGCTGTTGGCATGCGACTACTTACTAAATATATGAACGATGAACAAATTGAAGAATCAAAAGTAACATTACCTTACAGTATCGTCTATAGAGGTACTACAAAATAGAAATAAGCGATTAAACTGATTCAGTTTAATCGCTTATTTTGTTTAATAATGCATTAAAGTTCTCTGAAGTGTCTGTTCATTTTTTTCTTCAATATCCAATCTCCTGGGGATTGATTCGTAATTTTCCAGATCCTCATTCCATGTCTTCGGTAATTTAATTTTTGATTTTGACTGCCACATATCGATCCAGGATTTTGGTATCTCTCCTTCTAGCGATGGGTTTCCTAACATTGCATTATAAACCTGTGCCCAGGCGAGTGGTGCCACTTGAAAGATATTATACCCGCCACCACCGATTGCGATCCACTTGCCGTCTGTATACTGTTCTGCACACTGATGTACGATTTGAGGAATTGTCTGGTATGTTCTATGTGTGACAGATAAATGTGTCAATGGGTCAAGGTAATGCGCATCTGCACCATTTTGACTCAGTATAATATCAGGTTTAAAGAATTCACATGCTTTAATCAGACTTTCTCGGAAGACGTGAAGAAAAGAGTCATCTTCAGTATAGGCATCTACAGGTAAGTTCATGCTATATAAATAACCGTTACCGTCTCCTTTTTCATGGATTGTTCCTGTACCCGGAAATAAATATCTTCCTGTTTCATGGATTGAATATGTGAAGACATCGTTATCATTATAAAATGAAAACTGAACGCCGTCCCCATGATGGGCATCTGTATCGATATAAAGCACACGTTTATTATACTTTTGTCTCATATATTCAATCGCAACAGTGGAATCATTATAGATACAAAATCCGGAAGCACGACCTCGGAATCCATGATGTAATCCACCACCAAAGTTGCAAGCCGTTTTTGTCTGTCCGGTCATGACAGCATCTACAGCTGTTAACGTTGCTCCTACGAGTGTCGCACATTTATCATGCATGCCTTCAAAGTTTGGTGTATCATTTGAATTCAGACCAAACTTTTCACAATCTGATGCGCTTAAAATCTGCTGACCTGCATCTTTAACAGCCTGAATATACTCTGGTTGATGACCGAGTAATAACTCTTCATCTGTTGCAATACGAGGTTTAATGATTTTATCTTCAGGAAGTAACTGTAAAGCTTCTAGCAATGTTTTTGTTAACAGTAATCGCATTTGATTGAAAGGGTGATCGTTACTGAAACGGTATGCGAGTAATGCATCATCATATACAAATAACGTCATAGGCTGTTTTCCATTGGATTGTATACTTGAAATCCTTTTGCTTCGAGTTCAGCAATGATTATTTGAGGATGCATTGACATCATACGTACGCTAACGATTTTTTTGCCTGGATTTTTTTTATCACGAAATACGAGGACGCTTTCTATTCCGGTCTTAAATCTATGGAAGACTTCAGTCACTTCGTGAAGATTGCCCGGAATATCCGGTATTTGAATTTGAATTGTTGTTCCTGGTGTTACGACTCCTGTCAGTTCGATAAAAGTATTCAGCATGTCTTTAGCAGTGACAATACCGACAACTTTGCCTCGTTTCACGACAGGGATACTACCGATATTTTCATTGTAGAAGTCTAGCGCAATTTCTTCTACAAAATCGAGTGGATGACATGTAATAACGTTTTTCGCCATAATCTTTGTTATCGGTACATTTAAATCCAGAACAAGGCGGTCTTGTAAGTTTGATGGTAAAGCCTGTTTAATATCTCGGTCGCTAATAATGCCGAGCAGTCTATTTTCATCATCAACAATTGGGACATGATGGATATTTTTTTCATGCATTAAAGTGATGATTTCTTCTATTGTGCCCTCTGCATTGAATGTAATGCAGGGACTTGTCATTATTCGTTCAACTAACATAGTATCCTCCTATAAGAAAAATCTGTTTTGAAACCTTAAATTATCAAACGCCTGAATCTGTTCATTATTAATACGTTTACCGATTCGTGCCATTAGTGAATTGGCAGGATGACTCGTAATTTCCGGATCATTGGTTGAAAATACTTTCATACCACAGCTGCCCATCATTTTTTGCATAATCTCTTTATACTGAAACACATCGAGACCGCTATTCTTTAAATCCCAGTGCCAGTAATATTCTGTTGTAATAACGATAAAATCTTCCATCGCATCATCCATCATAGCAACTCTCAGCATTTCACTTCCTAATCCTAATGCACGGTAATCTTTACTGATTTCAATTGCACCAAGTTCTAAAATAAATTCAAGGTTACCATTGGACCACCGTTCCATCGGATCTGGATATAAGTAGGTGGTATACCCAATGATGTTAATACCGTCGCGACAAATAATGATACGTCCTTCTTCGAGATCAGCAATATCTATGATTGCTTCAAATTGTTCATCCGGTCGTCGAAAAGCTACGAGTCCTTTATCAAAGGTATATTTTTGAAGCGTATGACCATCAACAGGGCCTTCTATTATTAATTCGCGGTCTTTAAATGTATACGTCGATTTGTGATAGGTTTTGATATGTTTCATGCATCCTCCTTGTAGTGTTAATGAAATATATTATTAAATACATAAAAATTTGCATATTTTTTGAATTATCAGTTAAATTTATTATATAATAAAAAAGAAATATTGAAAACGTTTACAAGGGGGATTTATTGTGAAGACAGAAATATTTAAGGCAACAGCAGGCAATCATAATTTAAAGGATTATGATAAAACGTATGAGAACTTTGACTGGAATGAGATTGAGAAGCATTTCTCATGGTCTGAAACAGGAAAAGTAAATATGGCATATGAATGTATCGATAAACATGTCGAAGATGGATATGGTGATAAAGTTGCATTACTCTATAAAGATGCAAACAGAAATGAAAGCTATACATTTAAAGAAATGATGGAGAATTCTAATAAAGCTGCGAATGTATTGGTGAAAGAAGCAGGCGTGAAAAAAGGGGATCGCGTCTTTATCTTTATGCCACGTTCACCTGAACTTTATTTTGCATTACTCGGTACGCTTAAGATTGGTGCTATCGTTGGTCCTTTATTTGAAGCGTTTATGGAGAAAGCAGTAAAAGACCGTCTGCAAAATAGTGAAGCAAGTGTAATCATTACGACAAATAGCTTACTTGGACGCATTCCACAAAGTGAATTACCGCAATTACAACATATCGTCGTAATCGATGAAAATGTCGAAGATAAATACATAGATTTTAATCATCATTTTAAAGCTGCATCAACTGAGTTTGATGTAGAATGGTTAACGCGTGACGACGGATTGATTCTGCATTACACGTCTGGCTCAACTGGACAACCTAAAGGTGTATTACATGTACAGAATGCAATGATTCAGCATTATATTTCAGGTCTTTACATATTAGACTTAAAAGAAGATGATGTATATTGGTGTACAGCAGATCCAGGCTGGGTAACTGGAACAAGTTACGGTATATTCGCACCATGGTTAAACCGTGCAACAAATGTCATCGCTGGGGGAAGATTCTCACCTGAAGGATGGTATGGTATTCTGGAACAATTTAAAGTGACTGTCTGGTATTCAGCACCAACAGCTTTCCGTATGTTAATGGGAACAGGTGATGAACTAGTTGAAAAGTATGATTTATCACATTTAAGACATATCCTATCAGTTGGTGAACCATTAAACCCTGAAGTTGTAAAATGGGGATATAAAGTATTTAAACTTCGCATTCATGATACTTGGTGGATGACTGAAACGGGTGCACATATGATTGTGAATATACCAGATATGGATATTAAATCAGGATCTATGGGTAAACCATTGCCAGGTGTTCAGGCAGCTATCGTAGATGATCTAGGTAATGAGTTACCACCAAACAGAATGGGGAATTTAGCGATGAAAGCTGGTTGGCCATCTATGATGAAGACAATCTGGAATAATGAACCAAAGTATCAATCATACTTCTTACCAGGTGATTGGTATATTTCAGGTGATAGTGCTTATATGGATGAAGATGGATATTTTTGGTTCCAGGGCCGAGTCGATGATGTAATTATGACGGCAGGAGAACGTGTTGGACCTTTTGAAGTTGAATCAAAGCTTGTTGAGCATCCTGCCGTTCAGGAAGCAGGGGTCATTGGTAAGCCGGATCCAATTCGCGGTGAAATCATTAAAGCATTTATTGCATTACGTGAAGGTTATAAAGAAAGTGACGAGCTTAAAGAAGAAATCAGAGTGTTTGTAAAAGAAGGTCTTGCAGCACATGCAGCACCGCGAGAAATTGAATTTAAAGATAAGTTGCCGAAGACACGTTCAGGTAAAATTATGCGACGTGTACTTAAAGCATGGGAACTAGACTTACCAACTGGTGATTTATCAACGATGGAAGATTAAATGTAAATTTTACTTAAAATTTCTATAAAATTAGTCGACATCTTGAAAGCGTTGTCTTATTATGGAATAGTAAAGACACTTTTAAGATTAGGAGAATGTGAAAATGACTAAATATTTATCAGATTTAGAAATCGCTAACCAAGCGACAGTTCGACCTATTTTAGAAATTGCACAAGAAGCGGCAATCCCTGCTGATGCAGTTGAGCCTTATGGCCACTTTAAAGCAAAGATTGATACTTCTAAAGTGACAACAAACAAAGAAGGTAAGATTGTCCTTGTTACTGCGATGAGCCCAACACCAGCTGGTGAAGGTAAATCAACAGTAACTGTTGGTATTTCAGATGCATTTAAAGCGTTAGGTAAAAGTGTTATGGTTGCATTACGTGAACCAAGTTTAGGACCTGTATTCGGTATGAAAGGTGGCGCTACTGGTGGTGGTCGTGCACAAGTATTACCGATGGAAGAAATCAACTTACATTTCAACGGCGACTTACATGCCATCACGACTGCAAATAATGCGTTAGCTGCATTCATCGATAACCATATTTATCAAGGTAACCAATTAAACATTGATCCACGACGTGTTGAGTGGAAACGTGTTATTGACATGAACGATCGTACATTACGTCAAGTCGTTGTTGGTCTTGGTGGACCTTTCAAAGGTGTACCACGTGAAGATGGTTTCGATATTACTGTTGCTTCTGAAATCATGGCAGTATTCTGTCTATCAAATAACATCACTGACTTAAAAGAAAACTTAGGTAAGATGACAATTGGTTATACATATGATCGTAAACCAGTTACAGTTAAAGATTTAGGTGTAGAAGGAGCGTTAACTTTAATCCTTAAAGATGCGTTAAAACCAAACTTAGTGCAAACTATCGAAGGCACACCAGCTTTAATCCACGGTGGACCATTTGCAAATATCGCACACGGTTGTAACTCTATTATCGCAACGAAGACTGCACGTAAACTAGCTGATATCGTTGTTACTGAATCAGGATTTGGTTCTGACTTAGGTGCTGAGAAATTCATGGATATCAAATCACGTAAAGCTGAAATCCAACCAGATGCTATCGTTGTTGTAGCAACTATTCGTGCATTAAAAATGCACGGTGGCGTAGCAAAAACAGATTTAGCTAATGAAAATGTAGAAGCTTTAAAATCAGGTATTGCTAACCTTGCAAAACATATTGAAAACTTAAAGTTATTCGGTGTAGAACCAGTAATCGCATTAAACAACTTCGTAACAGATACAGATGCTGAACGTGAATTTGTTCAAAACTGGGCAAAAGAACAAGGTGTTAAATTAGCATTAACTGAAGTTTGGGAACATGGTGGAAAAGGCGGCGTTGAGCTAGCTAAATTAGTACTTGAAGTACTGGAAACACCACAAAACTTCAAACCTTTATATGAATTAACTTTACCAGTTGAAGAAAAAATTCGTACAATCGTTCAAAAAATCTACGGGGCTGATGATGTAGTATTTGAAGAAAAAGCGAAAAAACAATTAAAAACAATTATTGAAAATGGTTGGAATGAATATCCTGTTTGTATGGCGAAAACACAATACTCATTCTCAGATGATCCTAAAAAATTAGGTCGTCCAACAGGATTTAATGTAACAATTCGCGAGTTAATTCCTAAAACAGGTGCAGGATTTATCGTAGCATTAACTGGAGATATCATGACAATGCCAGGTCTTCCAAAAGAACCAGCAGCGTTAAAAATGGATGTTGACGCAGATGGCAATGCAGTAGGGTTATTCTAATCTATATAAAAAACTCACTAAAATTACTTTTAGTGAGTTTTCTTATTATAGCCTCCATGAATTATATCGTGGAGGCTTATTTATTGTGCAGTTTGATTATCTTTCTTCTTATCATTCGTTGGCTTTGCATTTTGATTTGCTTTTGATAAAGTATCAGATGGACTTTGTTTAGATGAGATTTTCTTTTTCGTTTCAGGATCTAGTTTCTCACCTAAACGAGATAATATTCTATAATCATCTAATTTCTTTTGTGAGGTATCTGTCTTACTCCATACTAAGCTTTGTTTCAGAGGTTCACCGCCATCACATGATCCTTTTTGAGACATTGAATATTGACATATTTCAATCTTTTTAACATCATCAGGCTGATTAAATCTTTCACCTACACCCATCTGTAGCTGATCCTGAGTGGTAATCTGATTGATTATATCTCGCCATAATCGTAACTGGTAATGATTTTCTTCATCAAATGAAGTAGGGACGTCATATCCCATCCAGATGCCCATCGTTACTTTTGGATTATAGCCGATAAATAAGCTATCTTTACCTTCTTGCGCTGTACCTGTTTTTCCTGCCCAATCCTGGTTATACATAAATGATCCTTTTAACTGATAGCCACTACCTGTATCTAATACACCACGCAGCATGTCTGTTGTAATATATGCAGTTTCTGGACTGTAAATGCGAACAGGACGCGCTTTATGCTGATAGATGACCTTACCGTCACGCGTTTTAATCGACTCAATCATATAGCTTTCCTGATAGTTCCCTTTATTTGCTAAAGTAGAAAACCCATCGACATTGTTTTCTAACGTAATATCAGTGGCACCAAGCGTTAATGATAAGTTCTCTTGTTCTGACTTCGGTATGTTAAAGTTCATCTTCTGCAATAATTCCCATGGCTTTCTATCTTGAATGCCAGAGTATAAACGTAATGTACTTAAGTTAAGTGAGTTCTCTAATGCATAACGCGTTGTTACAACGTTATATTCCATTCTTGCATAGTTCTCTGGAGAGTATCCATTATAATTAAATCGTTTATCAAGTAATGCTGCTTCTGGTGCAGTGACACCATATTCGATTGCTGGCGCATATGTTAGTAAAGGTTTAATTGTTGATCCTGGAGAACGTTTCGTTTTAGTCGCATGGTTATTTTGAGAATCATTATGATTACGTCCACCGATGAATGACAGAATTTTACCAGAGTCATTTTCTTTTAAAAGGACACCGACTTCCATATTGATTGGTTTTGTTTTACCATTTACATTTGCATTTCTGGCATAAGAATAGTAATTTGGGTTATCTTTAATCTGATTCATCGTATCAAAAATTTTCTTATGAATTGTCGTATCGATGATGTAACCATTATTTCGAATAGCACGATTTGCTATGCCGACATATTTTTCTTCTAATACTGGTGTTTCATCTAATTCCTGGCGAGAAATATTATCTTTTTCAGCGAATATATATTTTAGAATATCAATTGCGCGTGATTCAACTTCCTGAGTTAAAAATGGATACTTTTCGTTAGGAACTTCGAAATCTTTTGTAAATGATTTTTTTAGATTAAATTTTTTAGCCTGTTCATATTGCGCTTTCGTAATTTTTTTCTCTTGATACATACGCATTAGCACGTATTGTTGGCGTTCAAAACCGAACTTCAAGTCTTTATCTTTCTTAATCTTACCTGTCTGTAAGAATGGTGTGTATGTATAAGGATTTTGAGGCATACCGGCAATATAAGCTGCTTGAGCGATATTTAATTTATTTGCATCAACGCCAAATATACCTTGTGCAGCAGCCTGAACTCCGGCAATATTTTGACCATTTGTATTTCGACCAAAGCTGACAACATTTAAATAAGCTTCAATAATTTCTTTTTTAGAGAGTGATTTCTCAACTTTAAACGAAAGCATCATTTCTTTTGCTTTACGTTTAAAAGACGTTTCGTTTGTTAGCAGCTGGTTCTTAATTAGTTGTTGTGTTAGCGTACTACCCCCACTTGTTACGCCCATATTTAAAAACTCTTGTGCAGTTGCACGGATAAATGCTTTAGGTACAATACCATTATGTTTATAGAAATTTTCGTCTTCTGTAGCAATTAATGCATCGATGACGTGGGGACTCATTTTATTATACTTAATCACTTCACGTTGTACGTCAGCATTAAGTGTACCAAGAGATTCACCGGTACCGAAATAAACTGTAGTACTTTGTGTCATTTCGTATAATGATTTTTTAAGTGCAGTATTATTTTTTACCGGTTCATCTTTAACAAGTGCTAAAAAATACCCTGTACCTAGTCCTAAAAGTAATGTACCGATGAGTAATCCAGTTACTAACAGGAACAGAAAGGTACGTGTAAGCGTTTCGTAAATACCGTGAAACCATACGTAAGGGGTAAATTCTATAGACTTAAAAGTTGATTTTATATTATCTTTCGTTTGTTTAGGTTTGAATATTTGACGTTGTTTTTTCGGCATACAAATTTCCTCCTGAATATTTTTTTAGTATATCATAATTTCAGGGACTTGACGTTATAGAATCTATTGTTTACACTAGTATCATAATTTAAATTGAACTGAATATAAAGGTTTTTAGGACAAGTAGTATGACTTATTGAATGAAGAGACTTAGTGGTTGGTGCAAACTAAGCAATGAACATATGAATACACCTAAACTTTCAGCCTTAAGGATAATGACCTTTTTCATTAATAAGTGATGATTTAATCATAAGTATGGTGGTACCGTGCATGAGCACCCTTACATTTTTTGTAGGGGTGTTTTTTATTTTATTATAAATCATTTATTGATATTAAAGTCTCATCCATATCAGCAATTTAAACAATAAATTTTAGAGGAGGAACAAAGATGGCAAATGCATTATTAGAAGATTTAAGATGGAGAGGTCTCATCTATCAGGAAACGCATCCAGAAGAAATTGAAGCATTACTGAATAAGGAGAGTATCAGTATATATTGCGGAACCGATCCTACTGCAGACAGCTTGCATATTGGTCACTTGTTACCTTTTATGACATTGAAACGATTCCAGCAACATGGTCATCGTCCAGTTGTATTAATTGGTGGTGCTACAGGGATGATTGGGGATCCATCAGGTCGTACAGATGAGCGTACCTTACAAACAATAGAACAAGTTCAACACAATGTTGATGGTATTTCAGCGCAAATGGAACAATTATTTGATTTCGGCGGTGATACGGGCGCGATGCGTGTTGATAATAAAGACTGGTTAGGTAAAATTGATCTATTAACATTCTTACGTGACTACGGGAAACACGTTGGTGTGAATTACTTATTAAACAAGGATAGTATTGCATCACGTTTAGAGACAGGTATCTCATTTACTGAGTTTACTTATACAATTTTGCAGGCAATAGACTTCGGTCATTTAAACAAAGAACATAACGTTAAACTTCAAATTGGTGGTAGTGACCAATGGGGGAACATTACGAGTGGTCTAGAATTAATGCGTCGTATGTATGGTGAAGTTGAAGCATTCGGTATGACAGTACCATTAGTTGTGAAATCGGACGGTAAGAAGTTCGGTAAATCTGAAGGCGGCGCGATTTGGTTAGATCGTACGAAGACAAGTCCGTACGAGTTCTACCAATTCTGGATCAACACACCGGATAGCGATGTAATTAAATTCTTAAAATACTTTACATTCTTAAGTAAAGAAGAAATTGAT
>CABFOD010001400.1_pt1 | contig 26591 bp, 28 predicted proteins | sample 3521941 | NCBI WGS metagenome assembly CABFOD01 (sample SAMEA5312449, study PRJEB27640) | indoor metagenome | biome: indoor environment; feature: uncontrolled; material: polymer tiles stone | place: Germany | collected 2014-07-07
ACACCAAATAATGCAGTTGTTTGAGGGCTTATATATTTCACACTTTCTAAATACATCCAAAATGCGAACATCGTTCCAAAGGTAATGACAAAACTAAAGTAAATAGCCCCTTTTAAATCAAGCAAATACCATGGGAATGAGAAATCTAAATTGATTATAGACAATGCGATGCCACCTATAAACATGGACCATCCTATTACAACGAGCGACGGCCAATTTAAAAATAATTTCACTGCGTAAACTGTGTAAAAAGCAGCTGCACAAGCTGTTAATAATCCCCAAAAAATCGCGTTTGGAGGAACTGATAAAGTTGAATAGTCACCATTTGTTAAAAGTAAGCTTGTACCGAATAATGAACATAAAATAATCATAATATCTGTCCATCTAAATTTACTTTTTCTAGCCAAAAGTAAATAAATCAATATTACGACAGGTGCCAAAAATTGTAGGAGCGTGGCAATCGCAACATTTCCTTTATCAATCGTAGCCATAAAAGTATATTGCACACCTAACATACCAAATAAGGCATAAATGATAAGTTGTAATAAGGCATGTTTAACTTTGAAAATATGTAATAAAGATTGTTTCTGGATGAACTTAGCAATTAATAATAAGAAAAATCCACTTAAAATTAATCGTACAGCTACAAATAAAGAAACAGGCAAACTATATTCGGTAAAAAGCTTCTCTGTAACAGTGCCACCTAATCCCCAAAATGTAGCACCAAGCATAACGAGCAAGGTACCTTTCAAGTGATTATTTTGCAATGATAGTCCCCCCAATTCTAAATGATGTTAATTAATTTTAGCATTGGAAATATTAAGAAACAATAAGTTGAAATTCTTTTGCTTGCAATTTCATATTACGCGTTCTTATAATGAACATAATGAGTTTGAAGAGAGGTTACTACATGAAATTCATGTTAATATCGGTAGGTATACTTGCAACTGTTCTAGGTTTTATAGGCGCAGTGTTGCCTTTACTACCAACAACGCCATTCATATTATTGGCAGTATTTTGTTTCGCAAAAAGTTCTGATAGATTTCATAGTTGGCTTGTAAGTACTAAAGTGTATAAAGAATATGTAGAAGATTTTCAAAAATATAGAGGTTATACGTTAAAGAAGAAATTCGAATTGTTAATAAGTGTATATATCGTAGTAGGTTTTTCAATTTGGATGATCGATCATTTTTATATTAGAATTGGATTATGCATTATGCTATTTTTCCAAACAGTCGTCTTATTTACTTTTGTTAAAACATTGCCTGCCAAAAATAAATAGTTTTCATATTCTGTCGATGAAGTTTATAACTTTGTGGACAGTTTTTTTTATGGATTATTTTGCGAGAAGCAGATTGTAAAATAAATGAATCGTTAAAATAAAATGTAAATTAAAAAATGTTATTGCTATAAGTGATTAAGGGTTATATAATAAACAGAGATGAAAATGAGAGTCATTATCAATTGGGAGGACAATTATGAGAAAACTTTTAATGCTAGTTATGGCTTTAGCTTTGATGGTTGCTGCATGCGGGAACAAATCAGAAGATAAAGATAGCAATAGCAAGACTAAATCAAGCAAAGAAACAGTGAGCTATAAATTAGATGACGGGAAAAAAATAGATATACCGAAGAAACCTAAACGTATTGTTGTTTTAGCACCATCATATGTTGGTGGATTATTACATTTAGGCGTTAAACCAATAGGGGTTCCAGCTTCAACAGAGCAAACACCGATTCTTAAAGATAAAATTAAAGACATTAAGAAAGTCAGTGAAGATAATGTTGAGCAAGTTGCAGAATTAAAACCAGATTTAATCATTACATATAATGCAGATAAAAACTTAAAAAAATATGAAAAAATAGCACCAACCATTCCATATGATTACGTAAAACATAACTACTTAGATATGCAAGTAGAACTTGGTAAATTAGTAGGTAAAGAAGATCAAGCCAAAAAATGGGTAGAAAAATGGAAAAAAGAAACAGCTAAAGACGGTAAAGAAATTAGAGAAAAAATCGGTGAAGATACAACAGTTTCAGTTATTGAAGCATTCGAAAAAGATATTTACAGCTATGGTGAAAACTGGGGTAGAGGAACAGAAATTTTATACCAAGCATTTGATTTGAAAATGCCTGAAAGTGTAGAAAAAGACGTTAAGAAAGATGGTTGGAAAAAAATATCTCAAGAAGAAATTGAAAAATACTCAGGAGACTATTTATTCTTACCATTAACTAAAGGAAAAGCTAAACCAGAATTCACTAAGACAGAATCTTGGAAATCTATACCTGCAGTTAAGAATGACAAAGTAATAGAATTAGATGCACAAACATTCTGGTACAATGATCCGTACTCATTAGAAATGCAACGTAAATACTTAAAAGAACAATTACTTAAAAACGCTGATAAATAAAGTGTTATGAGGTTGAACAATCCAGTCTCAAATATAAATATACAAAAACAGAGAAAATCCTGGGAGAACAAGGATTTTCTCTGTTTTTTCTTTCGGTATAATCAAAGCTATTTAGTTTCTTTTACGTATTGATCATTAATTGTATAAATAGTTAAACCTACGATATTTTTATTGTGTTTTGAGAATGGTAAGCTTGCTAAATATCCTACGATAAATGCTATGAAGAAACCGATCACGGATACTGTAAATGGTGTGATTTCAGTTTTTCCAATAAAGTAAGATACGATTGCTGCTACGATTAATCCGATTATAACACCATACGTATTTGCTCTCTTAGTAAAGATACCTACTGCAAATACTCCGGCAATTGGTACTCCGAATAATCCGGTTACAAGTAAGAATAAATCCCATGTCTCGTTTGTTTCTTGATTGATTAAGTATAATGATGCTAACGTACCAAAAATGCCTGCGATAATGATGATGATTCTAGCTAATAGCACATCATTTTTAGAGTTGTTATTTTTAGAAAATCTTTGTTTCAAGTCTACTACAACACAAGCTGAAATTGAGTTCAAGCTTGATGAAATTGTAGATTGTGCTGCCGCGAATATTGCTGCTATTAATAATCCTCCAACAAATGGTGGTATTTGTGTCAAAATGAAATACGGTACGATTGCTGAAGTGTTAAATCCTTCTGGTAATGAAGAAACATTATTATAAAAAGAATACAGTACTGTTCCCATTCCATAGAAAATTGGAATTGTAATAAGAGCTAGAAATCCGTTAGTCCATAATGATTTATTTGTTGATGATATAGAACCAGTTGTTTGATAACGTTGAACGATATCTTGACTGGCTGTATATTGATGTAAGTTATTAAAGATAGAGCCTATGAATATAATTGGAATGGCAGCTGCAGCTGTTCCAAATTTCCAATTCTCTACTGATATCAATTTCTTATCTTGCATAGCTTCTTGTGCGATCGTTGCAAAATTTCCGTCGATTTGAAATGCGCCTAAGAAAATCACGGCAACGGCACCACCGATTAAAATAATCCCTTGAATAACATCACTCCAGATAACCCCTTCGATACCACCCATAAATGTATAAATCATACAAAGTAATCCTACTAATGCAGCGATTAAATATGGATTAATATCTGAAACTGATGTAATGGCGAGTGTTGGTAAATAAATAACGATTGCAACACGACCAATGTGGAATAAAGTAAATGCGAGTGAACCGATGACACGCATAACGATGCCAAATCTTTCTTCTAAATATTCGTAAGCAGTTGTAACATCCAACTTTCTAAAGAACGGAATATAGAAGTATATAAGTAAAGGTATAATAGCTATGATTGCTATATTACCTGCCGCATATGACCAATCCGTATTAAATGCTCTTTCAGGTGTTCCCATATATGTAATAGCACTTAAAGTTGTCGCATATATAGAGAAACCTACTGCCCAAGCTGGGACTCTCCCTTTTGCCTTGAAAAATGCTTCTGTATCTTGCCCGGCTCTTTTCGAGAAATATACACCGATGAATAACGTTATTAATAAATAGATGCATAACGCTATCCAGTTTCCTGTACCAAAACCTACTTCATTCATAGTATGACATCCCCTTCGTTCATCAATAAATTATAAGTTGTATTTAGAAACGAGTTCTTTAACTTTTTCTAATGAATCATCGTCTAATGGTGCTAATGGGCGTTTTACAGAGCCAGCTTCAATACCTTTAGTTGATAGAACAGCTTTTAATGTTGGATAGATACCTAAAGCTAGGACTTGCTCGATGATATCGTTTGTTTCGTGTTGGCGTTCATATGCTTCTTGAATGTTTCCTTCTTTTGCTAAGTTAAAAATTTGTCTAGCGCGACGACCGTTAATGTTATAAGTAGATCCAATTGCACCATCTACACCTGAAACAGCTGCTTGTATGAGCATTTCATCAAATCCAGAAAGTATAAGTTTATCTGGGAATGCTTTTCTAATTCTTTCTAATAAGAAGAAGTCAGCTGCAGTGTATTTAATTCCAATAACTTTCTCATTTTTAAACAATTCATCAAACTGCTGAATAGATAAGTTAACACCTGTTAAAGCAGGTATAGAATAGATAATCATATCGTTACCAGTTGCTTCAATTATTGCATCGTAATAATATTTGATTTCTTCAAAGTTGAATGGATAGTAGAAAGGTGTAACAGCTGATAAAGCATCATAACCTAATTCAGTCGCATATTGACCTAATTCAATGGCTTCTTTTAAATCCAAGGCACCAACTTGTGCAATAAGTTTTATTTCATTGCCAGCTTCATCTTTAACAATTTCAAATACTTTTTTCTTTTGAATAGTGTTCATTAAGAAATTTTCTCCAGAACTACCGTTTACATATAAGCCATCAATTTTTTGTTCTTCGATATTTTGACGAATGATTTGTCTTAATCCTGATTCTAAAATATTTCCCTCTTCATCAAATGGTACTAATAACGCTGAATATAAACCTTTCATTTAAAAAACTCCTTTTTATTTATATATTGATAATATTGTCAGACCAATTTATAATCATATTGTAAGCGAATACATTTGTCTATGTCAATCGTTTTTATTATTTGTCATGGCAATTATGATAAAATACATTATTAAAGGGAGGTAGAAAATCATGATGAAACGAACATCGTTAGTTGATGTAGCAGTAGAAAATTTAAAAGAATATATAGCTGAACATCAATTTGAAAATGGGGATAAACTGCCTTCAGAGAAAATGCTTATAGACCAATTAGGTGTTAGTAGAACTGTAGTAAGAGAAGCTATTAGTCGTTTGCAACAAAGTGGACTTATTCAAGTTAAGTCAGGAAGTGGTATGTTTATTACAGAGAAAAATAAACATTTATCTATGTTATTTGAGTCACATATGAAAGTACACGGCTTCAAAATAAAAGAGTTGTTAGAAGTTCGTAAAATATTAGAGCTAGGTGCGATACGTCTACTCATCGAAAATGCAATTCCGATAGATGCCAATAAGTTAAAAGAAATAAATGAAGTTTATTATAAATCTATAGAGCATTCTCAAAAATTAGCTCAATATGATTCAGCTTTTCATGAAACGATTATATTATTCACGGAAAATCAAACGTTAATTACAATGAGTAAAGTTATCAAAGAGTACTTTGTAAAAAATCAATTCAATCAAGTGGTTGATAAAGAAGATATCAAAAAATCTTATAAAGAACATAGGGATATTATACAAGCAATAGAATCGAGAGATTTGTCTTTAGCACATACAATTATTAATAAACATCTGTCTCGAGTTATTGAATGGATAGAAGAATTGGAGCAAAAATGATGGGAAAATTAAATAAAATTGAAGTTCAAAGTTTAAAGACTCAAGTTTTACAAGAAATCAAACAATATATTTTAGATCAAGGTTTAACTGAAGGGGATAGATTACCGACAGAAAGGGCATTTACGGAAATGTATGGCGTCAGTCGATCGGTTGTAAGGGAAGCGTTGAGTTATCTTGAACATACTGGTGTTATCGAGACGGTACAAGGTAGAGGCACGTTAATTAAAGCGCCTGATGTTTCCAGTTTAGTAGAAGGTTTCTTATTTAGTTTCCAAGTTGCGAATGGATCGAAAAAAGATTTGCTCTCGCTAAGAATTATTTTTGAATGTGCTGCTATCGAAGAAATCGTAAAATTAAATAAAGACATCAGTCAGATGAAAGCTATCGTTAGCGAAGATGTTACAAATCATTATGAGAACGATAAAGCATTCCACCAATCTATTTTGCATTCGACTGGCAATGTATTGTTTGAACAATTAAGTTCAGTTATTCATTCATATTTTTATCATATTGAAGAAGAAGGACAGGATATAGATTATATTCAAACAAACGAAACACATAAACAAATTGTAGATGCCATATCGAATAAAGATGTTAAATTAGCGAAAGAACTCATGACACAGCACTTGTCTAAATAGGAGGATATTATGAAAATTGCAATTGATATTGGAGGCACTTTTATAAAGTCTGGTGTTATAGATAAATCTCAAAGCTTACATGGTTATCAGAAAGTAAAGACACCTCACAATAAAAATGGTGGTATTCTTCAAGAGGTTATACGCATCATTCAAGATTATAAAGAAACCTTTCACTTAAATAACCCAGATGTTGGTATTTCTACAGCAGGTGTGGTTGATTCTGAAAAAGGTGAAATTACATATGCAGGACCTACAATTCCATATTATAATGGCACAAATTTCAAAGAATCTTTAGCAGATATAGCAGGAAATGTTGTGATAAATAATGATGTTTCTAGTGCATTGCTAGGTGAATTGTTAGAATATCGTACAGATGTAAAATCTATATTTTTAATGACAATAGGTACTGGTATCGGGGGCGCTTATTACGAAGATAAATTACTAGAAGGCAAACAATATAGAGCATGTGAAATTGGATACTTATTATATGATGAACAAACTGATAAGACATATGAAGATAGAGGGTCAACTACCGCTTTGAAAGCATTAATTCAAGAACATTATAAAGAAGTTGTCACGGTTGAAAATTTATTTGATAGAGCATATGAACAAGATGACAAAGCGCTGAAAATATTAAACGAATGGGCTAAATATGTTGCTGAAGGTATTGCTCAAGTTCAAATAATGTTTGATCCAGAAGTCATATTAATTGGTGGTGGTATTTCTAAACAGGAAGGGAAATTAATAAGTTTAATTGAACCATTTATCGATAATTTCCTTCCAGAAGCATATGGGCATGCAAAAATAGAAACAACTTCTAAAGGTAATGATTCGGCACTCTATGGAGCAGTCTCAACATTTTTCGATTAATTGTTAACTTATATTACTAATAGGTTAACAATATGGTATAATTTACGATATCTTAATATTAGGAGTGAAGAAAGTGAAGACTAAAGATATCGTTATGATAGCAATGTTTACAGCTTTTATTGCAGTAATGGCATTCATACCACCGATACCATTACCATTTATGCCAGTGCCAATTGTATTACAAAATCTTGGAATTATATTGGCTGGCTGTTTACTAGGCTATAAGAGAGGTACATTGAGCGTTGTTATATTTTTACTACTTGTAGCTACTGGTCTACCGTTATTATCTGGAGGAAGAGGCGGCTTAGGTGTATTCTTTGGACCTTCTGCAGGTTATATATTTGGGTATCCAGTTGTGGCATTTTTAATAGGTTTATTGATAGATAAAAAATGGAATAAGCTAACATTTACATATGCATTAACCGTTAATATCATTATTGGTGTGTTATTACTCAACTTAGTTGGTGGTTATTTCATGGGAGAATTCATGAATATATCAATTTCTAAAAGATATATACTAGCTGCCACTTTCCTTCCTGGGGATATTGTTAAAGCAATATTGGCAACTATGTTATTATTTAGTTTGAAGAACATACCTGAAATTAAAAGGTTAAGAAATACTTAATGAGGTGACTTAACATGGTTTCATTTATAGACATAGTAACAGATGGAGACATATTGAATGAGACAGATCGATATATCCAATATCATACTTTGAATAAACGTATTCAGTATGACTCTAATAAAATAGTGTACAAAGTTATGCCTGATTTAAATACTTTTAAAAAAGACGAACAGATGTTGAAAACGTTACATGAGCAACATAAACAACCTTTTCTAAAATTTGTGTTTCCTGAAAATCATTCAATAGATTCTGAATTAGAACGATACTTAAAAGAAAATGGTTATGAATATAGTTGGATTGAATTATATATTAATGTAGATAAAGATTTTGTGAGTAAAGATAATGACAATATAGATGTTGTGACAACTAATGAAGATAATCTTGTAGATTTTTTAAATGTATCTTATGAATATGATAAGAAGTACGGTACAGATTATGCAGAACTTAAAATTGAAGTGAGTAAAAATCAATTATATGAAGATAATCCTGTACAAGTATTATCATATTATCAAGGCAAGCCAGTTGGTACATTACTCATTTGGAACCATGAGAAATATGTAGAATTAGATAGTTTCGCAGTAAGAGAACCTTATAGAAAGCTCGGTATCGGTACTAAGATGCAAGCTTTCGTTGCGGATTTTGCTCAAGACAAGCTGATTATATTAGTAGCAGACGGAGAAGATACTGCAAAAGATATGTACAAGAAACAAGGTTATGTATATAGTGGCTATCAATACGAAGCTTTAAAAGAATATGAATAATAAATAAGCGCCTACTTTACCTTTATAGGGTTTAGTAGGCGCTTAGTTGTTTGATTCATTTAACGACTTCTAATGATTCTTTCTGAATGACTATAAACGTTGAAGCTACCGTCTCTAATAAAACCGACAGATGTGATATTTAAATCATCTGCTAAGTCAATTGCTAAGTTAGTAGGTGCGGATTTAGACAGAATAATGCCTACGCCAATTTTCGCAGCTTTAATCAATATTTCCGAGGAAATACGACCACTAAAAATGAGCACTTTATTTCGAATTGGAATATTGTATTCTATACAGTGTCCATACAATTTATCGAGAGCGTTGTGTCTGCCGATATCTGAGCGATGTTCATAAAAGTTATCACCATCACTGATTGCTGCATTGTGTAATCCACCAGTTTCTTTGAATGTTTTGCTTTCTGTATGCAGTTTATCCATCATTGAGATAATTTGTTGTGGATTTATTTTTAACTTTGAATGAGAAATTTTGGCTGTAGCGGCATCGTTATTAAAATAGAATTCTCTACTTTTTCCGCAACATGATGAAATCATTCTTTGCGTGTACTTTTTATAATTAGGATCTATTATTTTAGTTAATTCTATATGAGCAAATCCTTTTGAATCGTCTATTGTGATCCTTTTGATTTCATCTTTTTTCATGATGACGCCTTCTGATGCTATAAAACCTATAACGAGTTCTCTTAAATTATTTGGAGAACATATGATTGTCGCAAACTCTTCACCGTTTATCATGATTGTGAGAGGGAATTCTGTAACGTAGCAATCGGTTGTTTCTATAAACTTATTGTTTTGATATTTTAAAATAGGTTGATTGTAAGCCATATTATGCTTCATAAGAATTCCTCACTTAGTCATTAATTAATATATATTAATTTTACTGTTAAAAGAAGCATATATAAAGTGAAAGCACTTTCGAACGAACCATGCAATAAATGTGTAGGGGATATCCCTTGTTTTATAAATAAGCTATATCAATTAAGGAGTATTTGTGAAAAAATAAACACAAGGCTTTCATTAATATATTGAAAGGTGTAAATTAAGTTTATACATATTTTACATGAGAGAGGAACGAGAAAATGAAAAAGTTATTAATATTTGCCGTAGCATTACTTCTTGTATTAGCTGGTTGTAGTACGGAATCTAATCAGGATAAAGCTAAAAAAGAAACTGAAAGTAAGACTTTAACAGTTTCGGCAGCAGCAAGTTTAACAGATGTATCGAAAGCGCTAGAAAAGGAATTCAATAAAAAGCATCCTAATACGCATATTAAATTTAATTATGGTGGTTCAGGAAGTTTACGTAAACAAGTAGAGGCTGGAGCAGATGTAGACGTTATAATGTCAGCAAATACATCAGATGTCGATAAACTACAAGATAATGATAAAGTATCTGAAGTTTATGATTATGCTAAAAACAAATTAATTATTATAAAATATAAAAATTCTGATATAAAAGAATTGAGAGATATTACTTCACCTAAAAAAGTGGCTCTTGGAGAAGAAAAAAGTGTGCCAGCAGGCCATTATGCTCTTGAGTATATGAAAAAAGAAGATTTGTATGAAGGTATGACGAGTACATTTGTATTTGCTAAAGACGTGAAACAAGTATTGAATTACGTTCAAAAAGAAAATGCCGAAGCTGGTTTTGTATATGAAACTGATTTATATAAAGGAAAAGATAAAAAAGCAGATAATGTTGTTAAATTATCAGATGCACCTTTAAATGAACCAATTATATATAGAGCAGGACTCGTTACAGATAATAAAGAAGCGAAAGAATGGTTTGATTTCTTAAAATCTAAAGAAGCGAAAGAAATTTTAAAAGAATATCACTTTGAAGGTTAGGAGATAAAGCTATGCCAGACTTAACACCATTATGGATATCCGTTAAAGTAACATTAATTAGTACGATCATCGTATGTATCCTAGGTATCACTCTGGCTAAACTGATGTTTAACTATAAAGGTAAATTAAAGCCCATTATTGAAAGTATCATCATGTTACCAATTGTATTGCCACCAACTGTTATGGGTTTTATATTACTTATTATATTTTCAAAAAATCAATTTTTCGGACAACTGTTAGATAATGTATTTCATATTAATGTCATTTTTTCGTGGATTGGTGCTGTCATTGCAGCCATTATTGTGAGCTTACCTTTAATGTATCAACATGTTATCAATGGTTTTCAAGCGATAAATCCAAAAATGCTCAACTCAGCTAGAACTATGGGAGCGAGTGAAGGAAAGATATTTAGAACGATTGTATTACCTTTGGCGAAGCGGTCTATATTCTCAGGTGTTGTCATGAGTTTTGCTAGAGGACTCGGAGAATTTGGCGCTACACTTATGATTGCTGGATACATTCCAGGATTAACGAACACGCTTCCTTTAGAAATATATTTCTTAGTGCAGTCAGGCGAAGAACATAAGGCATGGTTGTGGGTAATTGTATTGATAACTTTTGCTATATGTGTAATAAGTACGATTAATTTATTAAATCAAAAGCATCATAAGTGGGAGTAGATATTTATGATTAATATTTCTATAAAAAAATCCATTAAAGATAGAACAATCAAATTAAATATCGAGTCTTCACAACCTAAAATTTATGCAGTTGTAGGTAAATCTGGTATTGGCAAATCTACTTTGTTAAATATCATTGCAGGTCTGACAGAAGCAGATGAATGTAAAATTATTATACAGAACAAAACATTAAGTGATGGTAACCATCTTATAAAAGTTCAAGAAAGAAAAATTGGATATTTATTTCAAGACTATCAACTATTTCCACATATGACCGTTCAAGAAAATATTCATTATATGAAGTCAGCAAGCAAAGAAACGGAACAGTTGATCAATCAGTTACGAATCAGTAATTGTTTAAATCAATACCCTTCAACGTTATCGGGTGGAGAATCCCAAAGAGTGGCATTATGTAGGGTATTAAGCGTAAAGCCGAACTTGCTGTTATTAGATGAGCCATTTTCGAGTTTGGATGATGAGACTAAAGAAGAAGGAATGGCACTTATAAAATCTATATTTAGAACGTGGCAAATTCCAATTATTCTTGTATCTCATTCTAAAAAAGAAGTTCAAACATTAGCAGATGAAATAATAGAAATAAAATAAAAAACCTCAGACTGTCGACAAAGTCACTTAAAGTGAACTTGTTGGCAGTCTTTTTTGCGCACGTATTCCTCAGACAGCATTATACAAAATCATGAGAATAGGGATTTCATAAGGAACTATAGGTAATCCCCTAATATAATAAGTTTGTGAAAAAAATTACAATTAATTTAGATAATAAAGGGCAATTATTAGGAGGTTCTATCGATGTCTAAATTAGGTTTGAAATTCTTTAAGCCAACTGAAAAGTTTAATGGTAACTGGTCAATTTTAGAAGAGAAAAGTAGAGAATGGGAAAAGATGTATAGAGAGCGATGGAGTCATGACAAAGTGGTTAGGACTACACATGGTGTTAACTGTACCGGATCATGTTCGTGGAAAGTCTTCGTGAAAAATGGTGTTATAACATGGGAAAATCAACAGGTTGATTATCCTTCATGTGGACCTGACATGCCTGAATTTGAACCGAGAGGATGTCCTCGTGGTGCTTCTTTTTCATGGTATGAATATAGCCCGTTACGTGTGAAATTCCCTTATGTTAGAGGGAAACTTTGGAAATTATGGAAAGCTGCTTTAAGTGAATTCGGTGATCCTGTTGTTGCTTGGGCTTCCATTGTAGAAGATGAAAGCAAAGCGGAAATATACAAAAGCGCTAGAGGTAAAGGTGGGCACGTAAGAGTTAATTGGAGAGACGTTACACAACTCATCGCCGCACAAATTATTTATACGGTTAAAAAGTTTGGTCCTGATAGAATAGCTGGATTTACGCCTATACCTGCGATGTCTATGATCAGTTATGCTTCTGGTGCTCGCTTTATCTCTTTATTAGGTGGAGAAATGTTGAGCTTTTATGATTGGTATGCCGATTTGCCACCAGCATCTCCACAAATATGGGGTGAACAAACAGACGTACCTGAATCTAGTGATTGGTATAACGCTGGTTATATTATTATGTGGGGCTCAAACGTGCCACTTACAAGAACACCTGATGCGCATTTTATGACTGAAGTTCGTTATAAAGGTACAAAAGTTGTATCAGTAGCACCGGATTATGCTGAAAATGTGAAATTCGCTGATAATTGGTTAGCTCCAAATCCAGGTACTGATGCAGCATTGGCTCAAGCGATGACACACGTCATACTTCAAGAATATTATGAAGATAAGCAAGAAGAAATGTTTATAAATTATTCGAAACAATATACAGATATGCCTTTCGTTATTCAATTAGAAAAGCATGGAGAAGGATATAAAGCAGGCAGATTTTTAAGATCCAGTGATTTAGGTATGGAAACTGAACATGCTGAATGGAAACCTGTTGTATATGATCAAAACACTGAAAAGCTTGTGATACCTAATGGCACAATGGGACAACGATATGAAGAAGGCGTTAAGTGGAATCTTAACTTAGAAAACGAAGATGGTTCAAAGATTGATCCAGCATTAACGTTGAAAGAACACAATTCAAAATTGATGACGATTCAATTTCCTTATTTTGATAATACAGGAAATGGCATTTTTGAAAGACCGATTTTAGCTAAAGAAATTGAAAATCAACACGGTGAAAAAATTTATATAGCAACGATATATGATTTAATGACAAGCCAATACGGTGTAAAAAGATTTAATCATCCTCTTGAAGCTTCAAGTTATGAAGATGAAAATTCATTCTATTCACCTAAATGGCAAGAAAAAATAACAGGTGTTAAATCTTCTGTTGTCACTCAAGTTGCAAGAGAGTTTGCTCAAAATGCAATTGATACACAAGGGCGTTCAATGATTATTATGGGAGCTGGCATCAATCATTGGTTTAACTCAGATACAATATATCGTTCGATTTTAAACCTCGTTATGCTGTGTGGTTGCCAAGGTGTAAATGGTGGTGGATGGGCGCACTATGTAGGACAAGAAAAGTGTAGACCTATAGAAGGTTGGTCAACAATTGCCTTCGCAAAAGATTGGCAAGGTCCACCAAGATTACAGAATGCGACAAGTTGGTTTTATTTTGCTACTGACCAATGGAAATACGAAGAATCGGGTGTCGATAAATTACAATCACCGTTATCAAATGAATTAAAGCATCAGCATCCTGCAGATTACAATGTGTTGGCAGCGAGATTAGGCTGGTTACCATCATATCCACAATTTGATTGTAATAGCTTATTATTTGGCGAAGAAGCGAAAGAAGCAGGTGACGATTCAAACGACACAATCATTAAAAATGCTGTAGAATCTGTGAAAAAGAAAAAGACAAAATTTGCTATAGAAGATCCAGATGCGAAACAAAATCATCCTAAAACATTATTTGTTTGGCGTTCAAATTTAATTTCAAGTTCTGCCAAAGGACAAGAATATTTCATGAAGCATTTATTAGGTGCTAAATCTGGTTTGTTAGCAAATCCTAATGAAACTGAAAAGCCAGAAGAAATTATTTGGAGAGAAGAAACAAATGGCAAATTAGACTTGTTAGTTGCTTTAGATTTCAGAATGACAGCGACACCTTTATATGCAGATATCGTTCTACCAGCAGCAACTTGGTATGAAAAGCATGATATTTCTTCAACGGATATGCATCCATTTATTCATCCATTTAACCCAGCAGTCGATCCGTTATGGGAATCTAAATCAGATTGGGATATTTTCAAAACTTTATCTAAATCTGTATCAGAATTATCTAAGACGCATATGAAAGGGACATTTAAAGACGTTGTAACAACACCGTTAGCGCATGATTCTAAACAAGAGATTTCAACACCATACGGTATCGTAAAAGACTGGTCAAAAGGTGAAATAGACGCAATACCAGGTAAAACGATGCCTGGATTTGCAGTAGTTGAGAGAGACTATACGGCTATATACGATAAATACATTTCTGTTGGACCGTTATTAGAAAAAGGGAAAATTGGCGCTCACGGCATAAGCTTTTCTGTTAAAGAACAGTATGATGAATTAAAAATTATGTTAGATACTTGGGAAGATGACACAGTTAAAAACGGCTTGCCAAAAATGGATACAGCAAGAAAAGTAGCAGACGTTATATTAAACGTTTCATCAGCTTCAAATGGGAAAGTGTCTCAAAAATCATACGACGACTTGGAAGAACAAACAGGCATGACACTTAAAGATATTTCAGCTGAACGTGCTTCTGAAAAAATTACATTCCAAAATATTACGGCTCAACCTAGAGAAGTGATACCTACAGCAGTCTTCCCAGGGTCAAATAAATTAGGTAGAAGATATTCGCCATTTACTACGAATATTGAACGTTATGTACCATTTAGAACATTGACTGGAAGACAAAGTTATTATATTGATCACGAAGTATTCTTACAGTTTGGAGAGAACTTACCTGTTTATAAACCGACATTGCCTCCAATGGTATTTGGAACGAAAGACAAACAAATAAAAGGCGGTGTTGACACGCTTGTATTGAGATATTTAACGCCTCACGGAAAGTGGAATATACATTCAACATATCAAGATAACCTTCATATGTTAACGCTGTTTAGAGGTGGACCGACAGTATGGATTTCAAAAGAAGATGCGATGGCAAATGATATTAATGATAATGATTGGCTCGAAGTATATAACAGAAACGGTGTTGTAACGGCAAGAGCAGTTGTATCACATAGAATGCCAAGAGGAACAATGTTTATGTACCATGCTCAAGATAAACATATTGAAACACCAGGTTCAGAAATTACAGATACGCGTGGAGGATCTCATAATGCACCAACCCGTATACATTTGAAACCAACACAATTAGTCGGTGGTTATGCGCAAATTAGTTACGGTTTTAATTACTATGGTCCTATCGGTAACCAAAGAGATGTATATGTTGCGATTAGAAAAATGAAGGAGGTAGATTGGCTTGAAGATTAAAGCACAAGTAGCTATGGTAATGAATTTAGATAAATGTATCGGGTGCCATACGTGTAGTGTAACGTGTAAAAGCACATGGACGAACCGACCTGGTGCTGAATATATTTGGTTCAATAACGTAGAAACGAAACCAGGGATAGGCTATCCGAAACGTTGGGAAGACCAAGAAACATATAAAGGTGGCTGGGTGCTTAATAAAAAGGGGAAATTAGAATTAAAATCAGGTAGTAAATTGTCTAAAATTGCGCTTGGTAAAATATTCTACAATCCAGATATGCCTGAAATGAAAGACTATTATGAACCATGGACATATAACTATAAGCATTTAACGACAGCTAAAGAAAGCGAGCATTCTCCAGTAGCAAAAGCAGAATCTGTTATTTCTGGTAAGAAGTTAGATATTAAATGGGGACCAAACTGGGAAGATGATTTAGCTGGTGCGCATGTAACTGGACCAACTGATCCTAACATTCAAAAAATAGAAGAAGAAATCAAATTTAATTTTGACCAAACATTTATGATGTATTTACCAAGACTATGTGAACATTGCTTAAATCCAAGCTGTGTAGCTTCATGTCCTTCAGGCGCAATGTATAAAAGAGATGAAGATGGCATAGTACTTGTAGACCAAGATGCATGTCGTGGTTGGAGATATTGTATGACAGGTTGTCCTTATAAAAAAGTGTATTTTAACTGGAAAACAAATAAAGCGGAAAAATGTACATTCTGTTTTCCAAGAGTGGAAGCGGGCTTACCGACAGTTTGTTCTGAAACTTGTACAGGTCGTATGCGTTATTTAGGTGTATTGCTTTATGATGCTGATAAAGTTCAAGAAGCGGCTTCTGCTGAAAATGAACAAGACTTATATCAAAAACAACTAGATTTATTTTTAGATCCATTTGATGAAGATATTATCCAACAAGCAGAAAAAGATGGCATAACTCAAGACTGGATTGAAGCAGCTCAAAATTCACCAGTATACAAATTAGCCATTGAATATAAATTAGCATTTCCATTACATCCAGAATATAGAACATTACCAATGGTTTGGTATTGCCCGCCATTAAGTCCGATTATGAATTATTTTGAAGGTAAAGATTCAATTAGAAATCCTGATATGATATTCCCAGCAATTGAAGAAATGAGATTACCAGTTCAGTATTTAGCTAATATGTTAACTGCTGGTGTTACGAAAACAGTTAAAGAAGCGTTGCAAAGAATGGCGATGATGCGTAGTTATATGAGAGCAAAATCTAGCGGTAAAGAATTTGATATATCTAGATTAAAACGTGTAGGCCTTTCAGAAAGACAAACGAAAGATATGTACAGACTACTTGCCATTGCAAAGCATGAAGATCGTTTCGTTGTTCCGACTTCACATAAAGAAGGATACATGGATACGTATAGAGCACAAGGTAGCCAAGGCTACGGAGGAGAAATGTTTGGTTCCAATTGTGACGGCTGTGGTGTTCAAGGATTACCAGAAAATAAATCTGGACAGGAAATTTATAACGAAAACTTCTATGGAGGGATTTTCCGTGATTAATTTAGATGCTTTATATCAATTAAAAGAAAGCTTTGGCTTCTTCAGTAATAAGCTAACTTATCCAGAAAAATTAGATTTTCATCCTAAAGCCTTTGAAAGCGCATTTGATGAACAGCATCCTGGTTATGCGGAAATTCAACAATATTGGAAGAATATGCACGACATATCATTAGATGATATTCAAGAAGTATATACGCGAACATTTGATTTTGAAAAAAAGACGACTTTATATATGACATATAATAAACTAACTGAACAAAAAGAAAGAGGACAAATGTTAGCGAGATTAAAAGTATTATATGAAATGTTTGGTTTAGAGATGCCTAAGAGTGAACTATCTGACTTTTTGCCTCTGATGCTGGAGTTTTTATATGCTGCAGAATGGAGAGGTGACAGCAGAGCACAAGAAAGCTTAACACTGGTTGTGATGGTGATAGAAGATGGTACTTATGAATTATTAAAAGCACTAGGAGAACAAAACAGTCCATACTTCCACCTTATAAAAGCACTGCGAGAAACTTTGAAATCATGTGTTGTAGAACAAGAGAAGGTGACAAATTGTGATTAATCAATTTATATGGGTTATTTTCCCTTATTTATGTGTTGCAATATTTATAGTTGGCCATATCTTTAGATTTAAATACGATCAATTTTCTTGGACGGCAAAATCTAGTGAATTTATAGAGAAAAAGCAATTAATGTGGGGGAGTATTTTATTTCACTTAGGTATTATTCCTGTCATTTTTGGGCACATCGTCGGTTTAGGTGTGCCTGCAGAATGGCTAAGTGCTATCGGTGTGAATGATCATATGTACCATATTGGAGCTGTATATATCGGAAGTATCTTCGGTATTGTGACGTTAATCGGGATGTTTTTGTTAACTGCTAGAAGAATTACGAAAGAAAATGTTAGAAGATTGAGCTCAGCTTCAGACATTCTTGTAAATTTATTATTACTAGCAATTGTATTTATGGGGTGTGTCGCAACATTATGGACGAATGCGACAACGCCAGAATTCGATTATAGACAAACGATATCAGTATGGTTTAGAGGTTTGCTAATTTTTAAACCTGATGCTGCATTAATGACTCATGTACCATGGACATTTAAAGCGCATATTATATTAGGGTTGTTCATAACGAGCATTTGGCCATTTACTAGATTGGTACATGTTTGGAGCGTTCCTTTAAACTATTTTAGCAGAAGTTATATTATTTACAGAAAGCATAAAACGAATTAAACTATAATTAAAATATGAAGGGGTGTTTAAAATGTCTAATGATTTTAATTTTCAGGAACAACTTAATCAAATTCGTGCAACTTATGAATATGATTTTGTAGGATTAGCTATGTCTTCTGAGCAGTCTGCGCCTTTTCACATAAAATGGCGATATGTATCTGGAAATTTGAATCATAGATATAAAAACATTGTATTAAGAAGCGGTCGAGGAATTGCAGGTATTGTCATAAAAAGTGGTAAACAAATAACGATTCAAGATATGACAAATAGTCCATATCAGGATCAGTTATTTAACTATCCAATTATTCAGTGCGAACAATTAACGGCACTTGTAGCTATGCCTTTATGGAGACAAAATAGAGTGTGTGGCGTGCTTTTGTTTGGACAACGTGATAATAAACCATTACCTGAAAATGATGTTACCCATTTTAAACGTTTTGGACCATTTTATGGAAAGGATATGATTAATTCATGAGCTCAGAAGATTCATCTGTTTTGACGAATATACTTAAACAATACTATGAAAAAACAAGCGAGATGATAGTGTTTTTAAATAGTAAAGGTCAAATTATTAATATGAATGAAGCTGCTAGAAAAGTGATCTCAGAAGATAATCAATCATCATTAACACACCCGATTTGTAGCCGTTGCGAAGGGTATTCTAATGAGTATGCACTTCAATCATGTAGAGATTGCTTTTTAGAATCTTCTAAAATTGGAAATACGAGTTTTCAAGTGTTTATGCAAACGAATAGTGGTACTGTTGAGCCTTTTACAGCAACTTATCAAACGATCAGTCAAGAAGATGATATTAAAGTTTATACATTACAAAATGTATCTCCACAAATTGAAAGACAACAAAAGCTTCATCAACAGACGATGATGCAAAAAACGATTTCTGCACAAGAAAATGAACGTAAAAGAATTTCAAGAGAATTACATGATGGCGTTGTTCAAGAATTAATAAATGTAAGTGTTGAATTAAGATTACTTAAGTATCAAGACAACATTGATCAATTAAAAACGCAGTCACACCAAATTGAAAATTTAATGTCTAGTTTGATTGACGATATACGAAATTTATCATTGGAACTAAGACCATCTTCTTTAGATGATTTAGGTTTAAATGCAGCATTTAAATCATATTTTAAACAACTAGAGAAAAACTTTGGGTTCATTGTTCATTATCATTATGATTCATCAGTAGAACGTTTTAATTCAGAAATAGAAACTGTCGTGTATAGAATTGTACAAGAAGCCGTATTTAATTCTTTAAAATACGCTAATGTAGACAGTGTGGATGTTCATATGACGTGTGATGGTCATGTTATTGAAGTTGAAATTGCTGACCAAGGGACTGGATTCGTACTAGGCAGTGAGCCTAAAGGTTCGGGACTCGGTATTTACGGTATGCAAGAACGTGCTGAAATTGTCGGTGGTAAAGTGAATATTGAGAGCAAGCTCGGAAAAGGTACGAACATAAAATTAAATGTACCAATAGTATAATGCTGGGGGAAGAAACATGAAACTCGTAATTGCGGATGATCATGCTGTAGTGAGAACTGGTTTTTCAATGATATTAAATTATCAAGAGGATATGGAAGTAGTAGCTACAGCAGCGGATGGGCTAGAAGCATACCAAATGGTCGCTAAACATGAACCAGATGTGTTAATTATGGATTTGAGTATGCCACCGGGAGAATCTGGTTTAATAGCTACAGGTAAGATATCAGAAGACTTTAAAAACACAAAAATATTAATACTCACGATGTTTGATGATGAAGAGTATTTATTTCACGTTTTAAGAAATGGTGCTAAAGGTTATATATTAAAAAATGCGCCAGATGAAGAGCTCATACATGCTGTAAGAACGATCCATAGAGGAGACATGTATATTGATTCAAAAGTAACAAGTTCTTTAGTAAATGAGTTGGTGAATCCAAAACAAAATGGCGAACATAGCTCTAAAGATCCATTTAAAATATTATCTCAAAGAGAACTAGAAATTCTTCCTTTGATTGCAAAAGGATATGGTAATAAAGAGATAGCTGAAAAATTATTCGTTTCAGTTAAAACGATAGAAGCACATAAAGCACGAATTATGGACAAACTAGAGTTGAAATCTCGCCCTGAACTCGTTGAATATGCAATGAAGAAAAAATTATTAGATTTTTAAAATGTATTAAAAAGGCCTGACAATGAACGATGTTAATCTCGTTATAGTTGTCAGGCCTTTTTATGTCTTAATTTAATACGATAGCATTTTTAATATAGGGAGTTTACATATTTTTCTAAGGGTATATCCTTATGTGCATTTTTTCACAAATAACCTACAATAAGCATGAAATGAAAGTTAACAATGTTCAAAAAGGGTGAAAAAAATGAGAAATAACATAGGGAAAGTTCAATTACCGCTTCAAACCTTTAGTTTAATGGCAGGATTTATGGTTTGGAGTATACTAGCACCTTTAATGCCTTATATTACGCAAGACATTAGTGTGCAAGAAGGACAGAAAGCCATAATTTTAGCTATACCTGTCATATTAGGATCCGTTTTAAGAATACCAATTGGATACTATACAAATTTATTAGGTTCTCGGTTAGTCTTTTTAAGCAGTTTTATTATTTTATTATTCCCGGTATTTTATTTGAATCAAGCACAATCAACAGGTGGGTTAATGATAGCTGGATTCTTTATTGGGCTAGGTGGCGCAGTGTTTTCAGTGGGTGTAACGTCTATACCTAAATATTATCCTAAAGAAAAACATGGTTTTGCTAATGGTGTATATGGAATGGGTAATTTAGGTACAGCGGTATCATCATTTTTAGCACCTCCCATTGCAGGAACTATAGGATGGCAACATACTGTGCAATTATATTTAATTGTTATGGCAACATTTGCAGTACTTATGTTTATCTTTGGTGATAAGGAAGAGCCTAAAGTTAAAATTCCAATGATGTCACAAACTAAACAAGTTATGAATAACTATAAGCTACATTATTTTAGTTTTTGGTATTTTATTACGTTTGGTGCTTTTGTAGCCTTTGGGTTATTTTTACCAAACTTTTTAGTTGGACACTTTGAAATTGATAAAGTCGATGCAGGGATTAGAACAGGTGTGTTTATTGCGATAGCCACTTTATTGAGACCTATCGGTGGTATGTTAGGAGATAAATATAACGCTTTAAATGTATTGAAAGTTTTCTTTGTTGGAATGATTGTAGGTGCTTTATTACTTTCGATTTCAAATAACATCTTATTATTTACAGTAGGGTGTTTAACAATCAGTATATGTGCAGGTATAGGTAATGGTTTGATTTTCAAACTTGTTCCGACTTATTTCAATAAAGAAGCAGGTGTTGTGAATGGCATTGTTTCTATGATGGGTGGACTAGGAGGATTTTTCCCACCTCTAATCATTACATTCGTGACGAGTTTAACAGGTTCAAATCATTTAGCATTTTTCTTGTTAGCTTTATTTGGAATTATTGCACTTATTACGATGATGCATATGACAAAACTAGAAAAAAAGATATTATAATAGTATAATCTGCTCTTTTAAGGAAGAGTAGGTTATCTATTAATTGAGGATAAAGTGCTTTCAATCTATAATAGAGTTAAAGAGATTCGTGAAAGGTTGATAAAAATGAACGAACGTTATTCTCGTCAAATTTTATTCGATAAAATTGGAGAACAAGGACAAGAAAGAATTGAAAAGAGCAACGTCACTATAGTGGGAATGGGTGCATTAGGTACTCACGTTGCAGAACAGCTTGCAAGATCAGGTGTAAGTAGACTTAACATTATTGATAGAGATTATGTAGAATCTTCTAATCTACAAAGACAGACATTATTTGTAGAAAAAGATATTAAAGAAATGTTGCCAAAAGTCGTGGCAGCAGAAAGACATTTAAAAAAGATACGCGAAGATATCCAAATAAAAACATATATAGCGCAGTGTGATGCAAAGTTATTACAAGAAGTAGCGAGTTATTCTGACATTATTATAGATGCAACGGATAATTTTAATACAAGGCTTGTGATCAACGACTTTGCTTTTAAAATGAACATACCTTGGATTTATGGTGCTTGCTTAGAATCTACTTATGTTCAAGCTACATTTATACCAGGCGAAACACCTTGTTTTGATTGTGTACTACCTCAGTTACCCGTTATCAATCGAACGTGTGACACAGTTGGTGTCATCAATCCAGCTGTAACGATGGCAACAAGTTTACAAGTTGCAGACGCATTAAAAATATTATCTGGTTATAAATTTACGCCTAAAATCACTTATGGTGATGTTTGGGATGGTGAACATCAAACATTTGGTTTTGAACAAATGAGACGAAAAGATTGTGAAACGTGTGGAGAGCATCCAACATATTCAAAACTTGCTGCGTCAGATCAACAAATTACAGAATTATGTGGTCGTCATACTGTCCAATATATAAATGAAAAATTAAATCGCCCAGCAATTGAAAAGTTTGTTGCGCAAAATGGATTGTTACATAGATCCAATGCTTATATGATTCAATATTTATATGATGATCATAGAGTTGTCGCTTTTAGTAATGGAAGATTATTAATTCATGATATTGAATCTGTTGAAGAAGGAAGACAATTTGTTGAGAATATGTTTGGATAGGAGCTGTTGGGATGAGTGTCGTTGATAGAATAGAGCGAGATATTAAAGTCGCAATATTGACTGTAAGTGATACGAGAACGAAAGAAACGGATAAAGGTGGTCAACTTGTTCAAGACTATTTAAAGCCTTTAAACGTTAACCTCTCTGATGAAAATTATCAAATTGTTAAAGATGATATCGCATCAATTCAATCTCAAGTTACGAAGTGGTTAAATGCAGAACTTGATGTCATCATCACGACAGGTGGAACTGGCATAAGTCAGAGAGATGTAACGATTGAAGCAATTAAACCTTTATTAGAGAAAGAAATTGAAGGTTTTGGTGAATTATTCAGGTATTTAAGTTACACAGAAGATGTAGGTTCTAGAGCTTTGCTTTCTAGAGCAATTGCTGGAACTAAAGGTAAACAAGTCATCATTTCTATTCCAGGATCAACCGGTGCTGTTAAATTGGCAATGGAAAAGCTCATCACTAAAGAAATCAATCATTTAGTACATGAGCTTAATAAATAATTATTGTCGATTGAAATCACCGTTTATCCCACCGGATTTATGTGATAAATACGTTTCACCGATGATCATGCCTTTATCTACAGCCTTACACATATCATAAATCGTTAAAGCTGTTACACTTGCTGCAGTTAATGCTTCCATTTCTACACCTGTCTGACCTTTTGTCTTAACAGTGGCAGCGATGTTTAATGTGTATGAATGTTCATTATCCCAGTCAAATTCGATATCAATACCTGTTAATTGGAGAGGATGGCACATTGGTATGAGTTGGCTCGTATTTTTAGCAGCCATAATACCTGCAATTTGAGCTGTACCAAGTACATCTCCCTTTTTATTAGTTGCATTTTTTATTTGGTTATAAATGGTTTGATTAACTTTAATACTAGAGTTTGCGATTGCAATGCGTGTACTTGTTTCTTTATCAGAAACATCGACCATTTTTGCATGGCCTTGCTCATTAAAATGTGTGAAATCAGACATTATGATCATCCTTTCTAAAAAATATTATAACATGTAAGCAAAGATAAAATGACAAGGAGCGTTAATAAATGTCAGTTGAAATGCGAACACCAATACCTGTTAAAGAAGCAATAGAAAGCGTCATTCAAGTCGTAAAACATAAAGAACCCTTTACGCTACCTGTAGAAGAAAGCTTGAATTATATATTAGCTGAAGATGTACAAGCTACGTATGATATTCCAAGGTTTAATAAATCACCATATGATGGATTCGCTATAAATAGTCAAGACTCACAAGGGGCCACTGGAGATAACAGAATTGCGTTTAAAGTTGTTGACCATATTGGAGCTGGCACACGATCAAATGTAAAACTGAAAAATGGGGAAGCTGTTCGAATTATGACTGGTGCGCCTATACCAGATGGCGCTGATGCAGTTGTCATGTTTGAACAAACGGTTGAAAATGAACATGGTTTTACCATTCGTAAGTCTTTTGAACAAGGTGAAAACATTTCATTTAAAGGTGAAGAATGTAGAGAACAGGATATTGTCTTGGATAAAGGACAACAAATCAATAGTGGCGTTATTGCTATATTAGCAACTTTTGGATACCAACATGTTAAAGTCTTTCAAAAGCCTACAGTAGCTATCATTGCAACAGGAAGCGAGTTAGTAGGTCCAAAAGACCCACTAGAACCAGGAAAGATTAGAAATTCTAATGGTCCAATGATAGAAGCCTTATGTCGTGATATAAATATTGAAACAACTACATATGAAATTCAAGAAGATAATCTTCAAGGGTGTATAGATATCGTGAAAAAGGCAATGATGCAGCATGACATTGTAATAACAACTGGCGGTGTATCTGTAGGTGACTTTGATTATTTGCCGAAAGTTTATGAAGCAATCGATGCAGAAGTGTTATTTAATAAAGTACAAATGAGACCAGGTAGTGTAACGACGGTAGCGTATAAAGATAATCATATATTATTTGGTTTATCTGGTAATCCATCTGCATGCTATTCAGGATTTCATTTATTTACGAAGCCGGCTATACAAAAAATGATGGCAGCTCAAGAAATTTATCCAGTCATAATAGAAGCGACTCTTAATGAGGATTTTAAGAAAGCTAACCCTTTCACGAGATTTATAAGAGCAAAAATCTCATTCTCTAACGATGGTGTATATGCGGAACCGTCTGGTTTTAACAAATCAAATGCAGTCGTTGCAATTGCAAAAAGTAACGGCATGATTATATTACCGAGTGGGACTAGAGGATATGCTAAAGGTGATAAAGTAAAAGTATTATTAACCGATCATCAATCATATGAAAGAGCATTGAATCTATGAAATGTTTACAAATAGTAGGGTATAAGAATAGTGGTAAAACAACTTTAATTAATAAATTAATTAAAGTATGCCATGATAACCAACTAACGGTATCGACCATCAAACATCATGGACATGGCGTTGAAGATATTTCAATGGACCATAAAGAAGTAGATAGTTTATCTTTTATAAAAAATGGTGCACAGGAAAGTATAGTTCTCGGAAAACAATTAATGGAGAGAGTCACTAAAGTAGATAAATCATTAGAACAAATAATAGCTGAAGATTTATCTGTGATACCAGATATACTTCTAATTGAAGGATTTAAACATGAGCAGTATCCAAAAGTATTATTAACAAAAGAAGCGGATACATTAGAAAAAGAATTGGAAAATGTTATATATTCATTAAATGCGTTTGATATTGAGGAAAACAAAATATTTATAAAATGGTTTCAAAATTGGTTAGAAAAAGAGTAGGTGACGATATGAAACAGTTTGAAGTTGTTCACGCTCCTATAAATCCAGAAGAATATAGAGAATGGACATTAAATGAAAAACAAGGTGCAATTGTTGTATTCACAGGTCATGTTCGAGAATGGACGCAAGGTATTAAAACTGAATATTTAGCTTATGAAGCATATGTACCAATGGCAGAGAAAAAATTGTCACAAATAGGTGATGAAATATGCGAGAGATGGCCAGGAACTATTGTGGCAATTGCGCACCGAATTGGTGAATTACAAATTTCTGATATTGCCGTTGTTATTAGTGTTTCATCACCTCATAGACATGATGCGTATGAAGCTAATGAATATGCAATTGAAAGAATTAAAGAAATAGTCCCTATATGGAAAAAAGAAATATGGGAAGATGGAGAAGAATGGCAAGGCAGTCAAAAAAGGTACCATTCTTCGATTAAAATGGAGGGTGAATGATGAAAGTATTGTATTTTGCTCATTTAAAAGAAATAATGAACATAAATGAAGAGCAAATCTCTCTTAACGAGGCATACTCTGTGTTAAAATTTAAGCAATATTTATTTGAAAAGCATCCTGAATTAAAGGATGAAGCTTTTCAAATTGCTGTAAATGAGGAATTTGTGCAAGATACAAATGTTGTATCAGATCAAGACGTCGTTGCACTTATTCCACCAGTTAGTGGAGGGTAAA
>CABFOD010000093.1_pt1 | contig 26121 bp, 19 predicted proteins | sample 3521941 | NCBI WGS metagenome assembly CABFOD01 (sample SAMEA5312449, study PRJEB27640) | indoor metagenome | biome: indoor environment; feature: uncontrolled; material: polymer tiles stone | place: Germany | collected 2014-07-07
GCGGAGATGAAGCAAATAGTGCTGAAGAAGTTAAGGCATTAGAACAGAAGATTGAAAAGCAGCAAAAACAGATAGATGAAGCTAAATCAATTGAAGAACAACGTCAGCAAAAAGAATTAGAAGATGCAAAAGCTGAAGAAGCAAAGTCTTTAGAAGAAGCACGTTCTATAGAAAAAGAAAAGGCTGAAAAAGAAAAGGCTGAAAAAGAAAAAGCTAAGGAAAAGAAATAAGTATGAAAAGAGGTGATTTCAATGGATGAAGTGAACGAGAGAGAAGAAGAGATAAGAATTGGGAAAAACTATGGCATCAAGGCTAATCTAAGACAGGGAACGAATGATATCATCTACCCGATTGAATTTCTAAGAAAAATGGGTGTCTTTCTAGCGATAACAATTAGAAGGATAATAACAGCTATACTAATTATCTTCTTAATATTTGTAGGTGTATCTTTACTGCTGACAACAGATGGTCTTAGATTAAGGTTCCTATGGTTACCAATGACTTTGCTAACAATTGGGTTACTGCTGTTATTAGCGCAATATTCTTTTATAAACCCCTCTTATGGATCTTTCTTATCAATAGGTAAATCACTGGATAGACAGATGAAAGAAAGAAAACTTGTTCTAAAAGGAAAACAACAACGTGATAGAGCGAGTGTTGTTAGAACAATTGAGGATGATGGAACAATCATCTTTGAAGATGGTAGTTTAGGTAAAATGTTAAAGATAGATGGCTCTACTTCTCTTGTAGCTTTTCCATCTGAAATAAGAGATCAGGAACGCAGAGCAATTCGTTATCATAATACAAGAGAAAGAACTACAACCGAAATTGAGATAACATCTTCGCAGAAACAGAATGCGGAGAAGCAAATTAAACGTGTACAGCATCTGAAAAGGATTAATAAAAACCCTGCAATTTTAAAAATGCTGGAACAAGAAGAAAGTCTACTGGCAACAAGAATTAACGGAAAGAAATCTACAGTTATTCAGTATAAGTTACTTATTGATAAAAAAGAGAAAGGGCTTAACTTAGCTTTAGAACATCTTTATAGATATGAGGCTGAAGGATATTATTATAGCGTGATAGAAGTAGAAAAAGATGAAGCAGAGGAAATTTTAAGAGATATATTCTTCCTTAAATAATCCACACACGAGGATAAGGATGGTGCAAAACATGAAACTGATAGAAAGTTTGAAGTTTGTTGGAAAATATAACAAGAAAACAAAAGTAAATGATAAATCATATCTTGTTCCTGTAACAGGTTACGATTACACACCTAGTATAATTAAAAGTGGTAATAGATATGGCACAGTGGTTTCAGTAGTTAATAAATTTGGGATGAATAGAAATAAGCAGTACGGATGGTTTGTGGATTTAATTCCACAGATCACTGTACCTAGCGTAAAAGCATATCTATTTGTAGCGAGTAAACCGATGTCTAAAAAAGAGCAACAAAAAATATTTAATAAAAAGGTCAGTGGAACAATTAAGACTCTAGATAGCCATAATGATCCAAAGGGTGCAAGCTCAGGAGAAATTGAACTACGTGAATTACATGCTAATGACTTAGAAATGTACACAAAGAAAGATACTAAGGAAGAATTAGGGATAGACTTCCAGATACTCATGCTTTTAGTCTCAGATAACCCAGATGACGTTGCAGAGCAATTAAGAGTACTTAAAAGAAATTATGCGGATGATATGGCGGGTATGGATTTGATGTCGGTAGCAGGAGATCAAAAGGCATTGTTTAAAAGATTGTTAAAAGCTCCGAGAAAATCTGTATACGATTACTGTACTATGTCGTCTGATTTTGCGGGATTTGATCATTCAGTACGAAAAGGTTTAGATGATGAAAATGGCGTCTCTGTGGGAGAGCTAACTATGTCTCTATCGAATGGTAATGCACTAATGGATTTAGACGGATCATTTAGTAAACGTATTCTTGTATCCGCTTCTAGTGACTCTTTTATATATCAGTATGACAGAAGGTTATCAGCAAGTTCTATGTGGGGGCAAAAGATAGCGAACCATACTATGATGAATGGTCATAGAGTGTTTCACATCGTGATGAATAGCTTCAGATACTATTCTAACGAGGGAAAAAATAACGAAGATTTTACTTTTAGCTGCCCTCCTGAGATGGAGTCGGTAATGAAGAGAGTGGATCTAAGTAGAGGCGGATTGAACCCTATAGAAATGTTTGGAGATAAAAAGAATGCAATCGAGATATACAATACGCATAAAAGAAAAATAGCACAGATATTCTACTATATCACTCAAAGACAACTTTCGAGAAATTCACTGCTGATGTTAGAAGATTTATTAAATCAATTCTATTATTCAAACAAGCTATGGGATGATAAAGTAAACGACAACCCTTTAAGAGCTAGGATAATTGGGGTAGAGAAGCCTGAGACAGTACCGACATCAGGAGACTTCCTCACATGGTTAAAAGAAAACCTGGAGAAGATAAGGTTGAGTGGTACAGAGACCGAGATAAATAATGCTAAAGACCTATATCTAACATTAAAGAATGCATTAGACAGTTATCCGCACTTGTTTAATACTACAACTAACTTGCCATTAAGAATTGATAAAGATGTTCTACAGTATTATTACGACTTATCAGGATTAAGAGGTAATCCTGAGATAATGGAAGCTCAATTCTTAAACACGTTTGATTACATTACTCAGCTTGCACAAGAAGGTGATGTGATCATGTTACATGGAGTAAATAAATTAACGACAGAAACCTTAGATATTGTGAAGAATAGAATTGAAGTACTAATGGATGCGGGAATAAGAATGGCTTATCTTTTTGATGAGATGTCTACAGGTAATCCTATTAAAGGAAAAGAAGATGAACTGATATACTATTCTGATATGTTTAATACTAAAGACATCCTCTTTAAGAACTTTGAAAGTCAGTTTGACTATACGATATTAGGTACTATGACAAGAGATGAATTTGTAAAGTATCAGAAACTTATCAGACAAAAACTACCTAAAGATCTAGCAGATATAATTACAGCAGCAGATCAACCGCTTCAATACCAAATCAGAAGACCTTCAGACTTAACATCAAATTATATTTTAGCTGACTTTATTGTCTAGAAATTTTAATCAAAAACTTTGACCCTCTTAAAATTAGAGGGTCAAAGTTTTTGCATATATTTGTCTAATTTTTTCTAACAATCAAGATTAGCAATTAATTGTAATGTTTCTTTTCTGTACTCTTCTAGTTCTTCTGGTGTCATATCTTCCTTAGAATTGTGTGTTGGTTTCTTTTTTTCTATTTTCTCTTGCTCTAATAGCCACTGAGGTGTCATTTCTATAGATTTCATCTTATTATCAAACTTTTTTGATACTTCATACATATCTTCTTTTTGAAAAGTAAACTCTAAGTGTGAGATTTTTCTGCCCTTTTTAATCTTATGTATTTTCAGACCTGCAAATACATTCTGCAAGTCTTTGTGAACTATCTTAAGTACACGTTTATCTATATCAGACATTTGATAAGACTTAGGAATATCTAATCTTTCTCTAAAGTCTTCTATATCAATTTTAAAGAAGCCTGTACGTCGATATTGTTTTAGTAACCTAAATACATTTTTAGAGTAACCCGATTGAATATTTGTTAGTTCTTGCAATTCAAACCTCGTAAAGTTTCCTGTGAGATTGTTTAATATATGTACTAGTTTGGGGTTGATCGATATTTCTAAAGTATTTGCTTTATCATCTAACTTATAATGTGTAAATAAAACAAACTTTTCAAAGCTCCTGCCACTACGCTTGGTATATGTAAGATTTAACATTTTATCATAAATACGTTCTAAATCATTAATAAATCTTTCTCTAGATCTGCTTGAATAATTACTGAGAGACTTAAGAGTTGTAAAGTCATACTTAACTGTTTGTATACCTTCATCTTTAAGTTTAGTGCATATAGCAAAAAATAAATCTATTTCTACAGCGTTGAAGTTTTTTAAAGGTACTAAGTTCATTTCATTCTGATATTTAGTTACATAGCTTTTTTCTTGTTTAGACATGCTTATCACCTCTTAAGGGCTATTCTAACATAACGTCCTTACAAAAACTATTTAAGGTCTAATGTAACGATTAGTCCTTGTTTAGTAACAAAATGACCTTTTAATTGTTACAAAATGACCTTTTAATTGCTACAAAATGACCTTTTATATGTTACAAAACGTCCTTTAAAAAGTAACAAATTGTCCTTTGATTAACTCTATACTTATTGTGAGAGTAAGGATTAGAGACATCTAAAAGATTTTAAAAGGTTTTAAAAAGTTATTAAAAGATAAAAAGGGTCTTATATATATATTTCATTAAAGAATTCATATATAAATAGCTTTTAAAATGAAAAATAATAGCTAATAAAGGTCATTTTGTTACACGAGTTCTTTAACCTATTCAAAAAGGACATTTTGTTACTGAAGTACTTTTAGCATGTATGACAATTTTCAATTGAAGAAGATAGTACTTAAAAAATACTCTCAAATATGAAGATAAATCATAAGTGAGAGTATTTTTAGAAAGATATATTTTCTTAAATTTATGACTCAGGATCAGTGAATATGTTGTTATCAATGTTGTATGGAGGCTTGAAACCGCTTGAACCATACTTCAGGCTTAAAATCTGAGAGGTACTGACATTAGAGGTGATAGTGTTCTTCTTTACTGAGATTATGTCATCAGAAAGCTGTATTGTAGCATCTTGAACTTTCTGCACCATAGACTCTTTATATTTTTCTAACATTTTTATAAGTTCTTCTCTGTCTTCAGATGAAAGATTATCGCTTAATCGACCATCCCCTAATCTAATAAATACCTCATTTAGATATTCTATAGAGTCTTTAAAATATATTTCTAATTCTGAGAAGTTCTTCTTACTTTTAAAGAGTGGGGACTCGTTTTGTGATGTACTTTCTTTTACAGGATCTTCAGTCAATTTGTCCTGCACTGCTTCTGTTCTAGTATTTTCCTGTTGGACGTAAAAATCTTTTAAAGCATCATCTACACCCTGAATAATATTTTGTGCCATTTATTCTTCATCCCTTTCTAAAACTATAAATTCTATGGTATTATTATAACATAATTATTAATAAATTATAAGGTAGTGATGGCTTTTGAGAGAAGAAAATAGTAAAACGTTGATAAAACCTATAAAAATATTAGCGTGTCTTTCTATTCTGAATGTAACTTTGCCGATGGTTGATACTCAAAATGTAGTTAAGATGAATAATACAGCTAAAGCAGGAAACCTTATCTTTGAAGCACAGCATGGATGCTTCGATGGTAATAGTTCTGTAGATAAAGGTGACGAAAAAAAAGCAGGAGTAAAAAAGGGTGATGCTTCAGCTAATATACCTAATGCTGAAGTCATTCAAGATATCTATGATTATTTTCATGGAGAATATGGATTTTCAGCTGAATTTATTGCGGGCATAGTAGCCAACTGGATAAAGGAAGCACAACTAGATCCGACAGCAAACGAACCTATGCGATCTGGTGAGAAGTCGGCAAAAGAAGCTACTTCAGGAAAGTTAGGGATCGGTTGGGGACAGTGGAGCTTTGAGAGGCATCATGCACTTGTAGATCATGCGAAATCTATGGATAAAGATTGGTGGGATCCTGAAGCACAGCTAGATTATATGATAAAAGCAGATGGCATGTATGTTGACATACTAAAGGATCTTGCATTGAATTCAGGTGATGATCCGATAGAAGAAGCTGTAAACTTTCATAATCAATGGGAACGTTCTGCTGATAGTAAGCAAACTGTTATAGCAGATAGAGGTCAAGTAGCAAAGGATGTACTTGGCTATATGAAAGAGAACGGAATGGATGGGGCAAAAGAACCTAAGAAGATAGAAAAAATAAAACAAGGCAAAAGTGGTAAAGTCTCAGCTAATTCGGCGACAAGTGATACAGGGGAAAAAGTAGTAGAAAAACTCTGTGCAGGAATGGATGATGCAATAAAGTCTACAGATAAAATAGGTATTAGTACTAAAGTTAATGGAGAGAACGGACAAGCAATCTCTCAGAATTACGAGTACAAGGACTTGCCAGAAAAATATAAGAAGTACATTAAGTTACCTCGATTTGATGAAAACTACCTTAAGAAGCCAGGTAATAACTTCCCGCAATACGGAAATACAGGGCAATGTACCGAGTTAACATGGGCTTATATGTACCAATTATGGGGCAAAGAGCCGCCTCAGAATGGTAATGGTAATATGATATGGAAAGCCTATAAAGAAAAAGGGGCGAAGATAACAGATAAACCGACAGTAGGATATGGATTTTCATCTAATAAACCACAAGCAAATGCAGGAACAGAAGAGTTTGGGCATACGGGTGTAGTCGTTGGAGTAATGCCAGATGGAAAATGGATAATGGCTAATTACAATGTACCTCCAAAAGCAGCACCTTCTCGTACTTTATACTATACAGTGGTAAATGGAACAGATAGTAATATTAAATTCTTCAGCGGGTTAAAAAAATAAGAATACAGAAAGGAGAAAGAACATGAAAGATGCTATAAGATACATATTAATAATGTTGCTAGGTATCGGTCTCTTAGTTACTTTGTTCTTCAACTATACATCTTCTAAACAGTTAGAAAACGATGAGAAAAGAATTAGTGAAATTAAGGTTCCAAAAGCAAAAAGTTTTAACAAATCAATGACTCCTAATGAAGTAGAAGAGCTAGAGAAAGTGGTAAAAGGAAAGATTGATGATTTTCTCTTAGGACAGTATCAAGATGATACAAGTGGGAATGGTTCAGCTTATGACGTATTAAGAGGGGTGTTCGTCTCAAACTCAAATCCAGTGATCATTAATGAAAAGACAAGTGAAAAAGAACATATTAAGTACTATGAACCTTTTGAATATAAAATCAGTAACTTTTCAGGACAATATAATGAGCAAGGCAAAGAAGTGATGATGAATATATCTGTAAAACATGATGGAGAAGTGAGTAATGAATTATATACACTTATCTCTTTTCAATTAGACAATGATAATAAAATGATTGGAGGTGGATTGTATGGCGAAGAAAGATAGTTTTATAGAAGAAGAAAGACGACGAAAATTAGACTTATTAATTCTTTTCTTGATAACATCGCTTATTATTTCATCGGTTATTCTATATAATAAGATGAATGAAGCAGAAGATTTGAGCAAGGACTTAACAGCAAAGCAAGAGAAAAGAGAAAAAATTATAAGTGAAAATAAAAAGATAACTGAAAAACAGATAGAAAACGATAACCTGGTAGGCAATCATGACGTCTCAGTAACATCAGAAGATTTCAATCATTTATATTTTGACTGGAACAGTTGGGAAATGTACTCTAAAAATATGAAAGAGATACGTGAAAAGTATCCTAACCTAGAAAGAAGTAAGTATGTAGACATATCAGGTATGGATGTTGGAACAGGAAGAAGTCCTGAAAGTGTGCATAAGGTACAGATTTATAACACATCAAAGCAAGGAGAAATTGCAGAAATAATAAATCAGAACCGACGTTATGATGACAGGGTGACGGAACGACTTATATTTAAAGTATCTGAATATGATAAAGGAAGATATGATATCAAAGAATTCAAAGTCTATAACAGAGCTTTATAGGGGATGTTTATATGGAATTATACAAGATAACAGAGTTTGCGGAGCTGATAGGAAAAACTCCGCAGACTCTTAGAATTTGGGATAAAAAAGGAAAGCTCAAACCAAACTACAGAGACGAAAATGGCTGGCGTCTTTACACGGAAGAACAGCTCAAAGAGTATCTGAGAAGTACCAGCACAATCCCTAAAAAAAGAAATATTGTATACATAAAAGATCACATCAGGTATGAGGAAGAAAAACAGCTTATCTTAATTGATAGATACTGTAGGAAAGAGAAAGTAAAGGTAGATGAAGTAATATATGAAAAAGGTAAGTTCTATGAAACCAGTCTATTCAAGGCAATAGTAGATGAGATAATAAGAGGTGAAGTAGAGTATCTCATTATCATAGACCGAGATGTTTTCTATCCTAGCATATTCACTATATTCTTCCAGTTGATAGAAAATACTGATACTAAGTTGATGATTATATCAGAATTAATATAATAAAAGTATATAAAATGATATTAATACTATATTATATGCTAGTAATATATATATAGTATGTGATACTATTTATATAGCCTATTAATTTAGGCATAGTGTTGATTTTGTCTTACTGTTCTTTCCTTTTCAGTGAGACAAATTAATGTTATCTGCACTTCCTTATCTTGGAATTGCTGTGTGTGGGGCATATAGTTCATACTATATGCCTTTTAATTATGTAAAACGTAACATTATTTTTCCTAGATTTTATATTTTCATGATATAATTAATATAAAATAATTAACTAAATATAATTAATTCAGAGCAGTTAGGAAGTGATTAAATGGATGAGGCAAAGAAGATACTGAAAAAGGTTAATCAGCTATTAGATGATGAGTCGATTTCTTCGTACAGGATTAATAAGGAAACACAGATAGCTATCGCAACGTTACATCGTTTAAGAACGGGTAAATCTAAGGTAGAATATATGCAATTCAGGTCTGTAATGGCACTTTATCAATTTTACATAGACTATGAAAAAAAGTTAAAAAAGCAGAAAAAAGAAAAAAATAAATAGTACTCATATACCTGATTTCATGTTTAATTTAAGAAAGGGTGAACCTTAATGAAGTTTAATACTACACAGAAAGATTTACTTAAAAGGGGATTTACAAGCGCTTTAAGAAGAAAAAATGAACTTTTAGAAGAATATAAGAGAAAGCATCCTGAACTATATAATGAAATTATTCATGATTATCTTGTGTGGGATGGTTTCCCTAAAGATGTTAAAGCAGAAAAAGTGGATTATACAGTAGATATATCAGGTGATCCTGAAGCCCTAGTGCAGATATTAGAAATTAGAGAGATTATCCAGGACGAAGAACAGTTTAAAGCAAATATAGAAAACGATAAATTCTATATTGATAATATAATAGACGTACCTATGTATATTGATATGCAAGTGACGATTAAAACAACTGTAGAAGAATATATGGATAAGTTTCCTGATGGCGAATATATATCTTATAGACTGAATAATTACTACGAGGAAGAAGAGTTTGTGAAGTTCCTAGAGGAGAAAGAGGATGTAAAAGAATGGATTAAAAGAGAAGCGAAGCAAGAAGGTTTCCCTGATGATGTAGATCTAGAGAAATTGAAATACACTTTACATCCAAACGTTTCCGGAAATCAGATGCATATAGTTGCAGAACACATACATCAAAGAGAAGTAATTACAGAAGAAAATCCACTTTCTAAGTTTATACCAAATGAACTCTATTCTTACATCTATAATCATGCACTATTTGATTTGAGATTAGAATTAAATCAGACACCTGAAGAATATTCAGAATAGCATAATTAAATTATGCTATTTTTTGTATATTAAATTTACAAATAAGAGCAAAATATATATAGTTTAAATTAAAGGTGGTGTATTTCTTGAAAGAACTCTTAAACAAAATAGTCATAACATTTTTGATTATATTAACATTTGTATTTATTCTACTTTTTAATGGAATGAGTCCAGGTAAAATGTTGGATAAATTTAATCTTGATAGTAATTTCATAGATGACATTAAGTATCTCTTCGTAGAAAAAGATCAGTTATTAGATGTCGATGAGAAGAGTTTGGTTAATGAACCTTACATACCATCAAAGTATCCTGAAAACTATAAGTTTATCGGTGATGGTAAGACTGTATTAAATCAAGAGGATATGAAATTATTGAGGAGTGAAGGAAGTAAAGAAGGTTGGGTGAAATATAGTAACCTTGATAATAAAGGTAGATCTAGAGAGGTTTTCTCGCTGATTGATTATGAAACAGTATATAAAAACTCTTCAGCAGTGAAAGAAAGACCACCATTTGATAGTAATTTAAAGATAGCAGGCGAGTTTTCAGATGGTACTTTTAATATCTTTACTAGAAGTTGGGATGGTGAACAAAGAAATAATCGTATAGAACAATTATCGAATTATAGAGGTTATATCTATAATAAGAGTCATCTATTAGCGTGGTCTTTAGGCGGAGACATGAAGGCGCATAATGTGATATTAGGAACTAGAGCGCAAAATGTAGGAACAAACAGAGGTCAAGGTAGCGGTGGCATGGGATATATAGAAAGCATTGTAAGAAACAGTTTATATAATAATAAGTCACTGAAAGTATATTATCATGTGAAGCCAGTATATAAAGAAGACGAGTTGATACCGAGAGGTGTGAGAGTAAGAGCATATTCGCTAAATGATGAAGGAAGAACTTTGAATATAGATATATGGACATTCAACGCACAGCCAGATGTAACTATTGATTATGTCAATGGTACATACAAGAAGCAAATATAAAGAGGAAAGGAAGTTGCAGAAATGAAAAGTAAATATCCGTTTGCAAGCATATCTAAAAATATATACTTTGCTTTAAAGACTACAACAGTAATAACCGTCATTCTATTAGTATTAGGGTTAATATTATCAATTTTATCTAAATGGATCATTAAAGCGGCAGAATTCTTATTTGAGCCTAACTATGCGCATAACTGGTTTATAGAAACAAATGCTAAAAATGATGGTGCAATGTCGAAATTACCATTTGTTGAAAAGATTTTTGCTGATACATCAAATTGGAGTGAGAATATTGCTAGTGCTATATCGCTAGAGAGTGGGACGTTGATATCTAGTATTCTGAAAACTGCATTGATAGTATTTACGATACTTTTAGTACTATATATTATCACAATAGTTTTAAGGCATCATAAGGGAGAAATTGAGCCATTTCTAAATGATAGAGAGTCGTTTAAATTAAAAAGGCAGATTATCAGCTCACTAGGAGCAGGGATTAGAGATATCTATGATGAAAGTGATAGAAAATTAAAGAAAAAGGAACATGGCGCAAGGTTTGCTATAAGAAGAATGCAGGTCGAAATTCACACAACGCTTGATAAAGGACAGCCGAGACCAACTAAGAAATACTCTGTAACAATCAGAAAACCTAGAAAGACAGAAATAAATAGAATGGTGCTGACGAAGATTAGAGATCTACATGATATATTAACGGATCTCACGGACGGAGTAAGTTTTGACCAGATGAAAACGACTGCAAATAGAAGATACTATGTATATGAAGGTGCGGAAGAAAAAGAACTGAAAGAAGCTAGAAGCGTAATCAAAAGACGTGAAAGGTACAAAAATAGAAATAGTAATGGTGCAATGATTAGTGAAAGTCAGACAGTAAAGACTACTTTCCCCTTAGAGCTTATTAATGACGTAAGCGAAAAAGTAGAGATAGAAAAACGACGTGCAAAGGAATTTACAGAAGGCATTCAGGAACAGGTGACAGATCAACTTTCTACAATTGGATTGCAGGCAAACATAACAGAGACGTTTATATCAAGTAAGACAGCAGTATTCAGCTATTCGTATAGATATAACCCTAATCAACCGCACGATAGTAAAATTGCTAAAGCCATTAGTGATAGGTTGAAGATAAGAGGAGTTGTAGCAAGTTCTGATGCTGGTAAAGTTGATGTAGAAGTACCGTTTCCAAGCGATGATAATAAGCCTGACTACATTGCAATTCCTATTGATTATAGAAATATGCTTCATTCGATGCTAGAAAATGTTAAACCGAATGATGACATGAGTACAATGTATGGTGTTGTTAAAGATGGTTCACCTGTAATAAGAAAAGTTAGTGATGCACCACACATGCTTGTAGTTGGTGCAACTGGTTCAGGTAAATCTGTAGCACTAAATACAATTTTAATTGGTTTATTATCACATAATACACCTGATGATGTTCAGCTGATGATTATAGATCCGAAGAAAGTAGAATTTAAGATGTTTAAAGACTCTCCATACATGATTACCAACCCGATAACCGATGTAGAAGATGCAGAAGCAGCCTTAGAATATGCGGTGATGGAGATGGAAGAGCGATACAAAAAATTAGAAGACAACAATGTAAGAAAAATTTCTGATTACAATAAGTTGGCATTAAAAGATGAAAAAATTGAAAAAATGAAATACTGGTTTATTGTAATAGATGAATTCTCAGACTTTAAAGATACATTGGAAGATTTTAAGAATGTAGAGAAAATGATAAAACGATTAGGTCAAAAAGCGAGAGCTTGTGGTATACATCTTATTCTTGCTACACAAACACCCCGTGCTGAGGTAATTACGGGAATAATCAAAGCAAACTTACCGTTAAAAATTGCGTTTCAGACAAGTACAAGACTTGAAAGTACTATTGCTTTAGATGACACTTCTCATGTTATGACTGCTGATGAACTATTAGGAAAAGGGGACGGTCTGATGAAAAGTGGCTCAAATGTAACTCGCTTTCAAGGCGCTTTTATTTCAGATGAAGAAATTGATAATATCACCACATACTGGAGAGAAAACTATGATAAGCCTGTATTCGTAGATTATAAGGCAATAGTTGCTAGAGCGCATGGAGAAGAGATATCAGATGATACATTTGAACAGTATAGTGCAATGACGAGTCTACAACAGACAAGATTGGATAATAATGTATCTGAAAGATCATATCCAATTAAAAAGACAGCATTAGAGAAAGCGCAGGAAAGACAGGTGAAAAAGGAGCGTACATATAAAGTGGATATGTCTAAATACTTTAAAGATGTACCTCTGATTAAAACCGAAAAATCAGATGCTGCAAATACACAACCTCAACCTGAAGATAAACAGAAAGATAAAAATAAAAGCGTAGAGAAGCATAGGTACTCTGACAAAGAAAAATCTACAAGTGATATTCTAGGACTGTAGGCATGAATATATTTGAACGTGTCGGAAGATGGTTAACACCCTATAAATACGCTTTTGATAAAGAAGAATATCATCAGGTAGAGAAGAGTAGTAGAAGAGCGAAACTAAGCAGTAATAAAAAGCAGGAAAAAGACATGCCTGTAATGAAGCAGGAAGAACTCAGTGACTTTCTAGAACGTGGTGAAATCGGAGTAAGTATAGTGAATATAAAAGAAATCATGGATGAAAAAAGTGCGTTAGAAAGGCTTCTACACAGCTCATCACACAATGGTTACTTTATCCATACTGAAGAACATCATCAGTTAGCAATCCGCTTTAGAAAAGGTTCAGCATGGAATTATTATGAACGCTCTAATAAGCGTAGAGTTAAATTGAAGCCACTAATTGAGTACAAGGAGAAAGGTCTGAGTGATAAAACGCATTTAATTCCTGTCGGGTTTCATGGATCAGAAAATGATGAAAGACTACTGATAGATTTTGATAGTACATTAAACAGAAAGCATCTGAAGAAGTTTGAAGATTATATTGCAAAAATTAACGAAAAATCTGATGTATTATGGTTTATAAATATTGTTCGGCAGCAGGACGACACAATGATCTGGAATGCTTCTGTGTGGAATGAACATGGAGATGTAATAAAAAGAGAAAGTTTTCATGATAAGAATAAGGTAAGGTGGCGATAATATAATATCGCCACCTACTATGTAGATAGGGTGTTATATATGATTAGAACAACAAAAAAGACATCTAATAGAACATATGATAGAGACCGTTTAATGAAAATGCTGACCGAGAATAACAAGTTATTATTAAAAAGGTATACCTCAGGAGAAATAACGATGACTGATATATTAGAACAATGCAATGTATCAAGTAACACTTTCTATGAAGTTGTCAGGTCTATCTACCCTGAAGCAGTGGAAGAGAACAGGAAAAATAAAAGGAAAAATAATTTGAATAGAATTATTGAGGAACTAAAAAATGATAATTTCAAGTTATTGAACACTTATATTTCAGGTACTATAACAACGAATGAATTAATTGGAAAATTAAGATGTAACAGATATATATTTTTCGAGGCTATAGAGCGTATTCATCCAGGAGCAGTAGAAGAAAACAAGAAAAAGAGAAAAAGACTATCTCCTAGTCAAAAAAATAGAATGATTTCTAAATTGCAGGATAATGATATGGACTTACTCAAAAGATATATCGACAACAGAATAACGGTGAAAGAAATTGAAGAAATAACTAAGATACCTTCTAATGCATTCTACTTAGCCATAAATGAAATATATCCTACTGCAAAGGAAGAGAGATCTGAAAAGAAGAAGAAAAAGGTAGAACGGATAGAAAGTAAGCCTAAAAAAAATAAATTGGAGAAAGTAATAAACTATTTAGAAGCTGATAATAGTAAGAAATTAAAAGAATATATAGCAGGTGATGCTTCGGTACAGGATATCGTAATTGATGCAGGAGTTTCACCCTATTACTTTCGTAAAGCAATAGAACTTATTCATCCAACCGCTATAGAAGAAAATAAACAAAACAAAGCTGCAAAAAAAACAGTAAAGAAGAAACGAGTAAGCCATATTGAAAAGACAATAGAATACCTGAAAGCAAATGATGATGAGATGCTGAAAAAGTATATAGCAGGGGATATTACGATGCAATATATACTAGAAGATATTAAGGTAGCACGATATTCATTTGTTGAAGCAATTAATAGGGTTCATCCTGGAGCTATAGAGGAAAACGCTAAAAATAAGAATACTGTTACTAATGTGTTGGCTGATTATTTTAAAGAAGATGAAGACAAGTTATTAAATAAATATATAAGCGGAGAGATGGATCATAAAGAAATAATGACATTATTAGATATTGATGTATCATCGAATACATTCTATCAAGCATTAAAAAAGGTAGATCCATATGCTAGTAAAAAGAGAAAAGAAAACAAGAGGTACGATATAGACAGAATGTTAGAATATTTGAGGAAAGATGATTATAGGAAGGCTAATCAATATATTGCAAAAGAAGTAAATGTACAAGATATTGTAAGCGCCACTGGTATGAATGCCCAAACATTCTATAGAGCAATGAATATAATTAAAGGTCGTGAGAAAAGTTATATTGAAAATAAACAGAGTGATATGGAACTGATGAAAAAGTATTTAACCAGAGAAAATAAAGATAAGTTGAATAAGTATATATCAGGTAGTATAACGATTAATAGTATACTAAAGGAGACAGGATGTAACAGACCAACGTTTTATAACGCTTTAGAGGTTGTACACCCTACAGCTAGAATAGAAAGAAAGAAGCTACTCGAAGAAAATAGAAGCAAAGAAGTTTTAAAGTTTCAGAATGCTATAGAGCAAGGCATTGCCTATGAATATATCGACTATAAAAAAGAGAATATATTCGGAAAACATTCTAAGTATAATAGTAAGAGTAATGAAAGGATTTTAAAAGCTCGAATTCAGAATATATTAGTAGATTATATAGGAACTACACCTTTCACGTTCTTCTCAGTAGACCAACTAATAAAAATTGTGAGAAGAATTCTAATACTAAAGGAGATAGAGGCAGGAGCAACTAGATACGCTGTAGCAAAAAAATATAAAGTGCAGTCTTCAAATGTTTATCAGATGTATGAAGAGTATAAGCAAAATAAAAAATATGTAATGAATGTATCTGAAGAGCAGCTTGATATCATTATGAGAAATATAAAGATTTATCAAGAAAGAGATGATAAGCGATTAAGAGATACTTATAAAATCCACGAAGATACTTTAGAAATTATATTTACGATGATGGAAGATATTATGGATAAAATATTTCGATAAAAAGGTGGGGTTACTACATGAAAAAATCAATTATGTTTATTGGAGCATCGTTGCTATTATTGAGTGGTTGTAATAATGAAGGTGAAGGAAAACAAGAGAAAAGAATAGAAAAAGAGAAGACTTCAGTAGAAGAAAAGACGATAAAAGAACTGAATACTGTAGAAGGGGATAAAGTATCTGAAAAAAGTACAGAAGAAGTGACAAAGAAAGATGCCACTGAAACAGAGGGGCTCACTGAAGAGAAGAAAATTGCACTTGCTTTCTTTGCAGATCCAGAAGGTAAATATTCAATAACAAAGAACGAGATCCTCACAGGTGTAATTGACTATCAAGGTATGCAAGGGAAAGAAAAGAAGCAATTATATAAACTATTACTTATCAAGTCTCAGCCGTTTAGTAATGCTCCTGAAGGTATGAACTTCTATACGGTACATCCACCTAGAGGAAACTTTGCCACAGTTATTGGTGTAAGTAATGATAAAATATTTGTTGGTGGGACACAGGCTGTACTTGATTATAATGAGATACAAAGTACAGGGAATGAATATGAAACTAAAGTACTGTATGAGAAAAATAAGCACTTAAAATCTTTAGATGAGGTTGCTGATAAGGTTGAAATTGTTAATGAAAATCCTCTGATGGATGAACAGACAAGGAAAGACTTCGAGGCACATGAAAGCGCAGGAACAATGGCACATGCAAGAACACAGGTTTATCAAGCGATAGATAAGTTTGAGGGGAAACCTAAAGATACAGATAATTATCTATGGGATAACGTGGAATGGGAAGAAGATGGGTGGACGGTTAACTATAGAGATAAAAATGGTGAAAAAGTTGGCACTTATACAATACAAAGTGGAAAAATAGTGAAGTTCGACGCCGATGGAAATAAAGTTAAGTAAAATAACAAGGACTACTTTTAGTTTATCTAAAAGTAGTCCTTGTTTATTTTGTCAAAGTATAAAATAATATTTTAACAGATTTAAATATTAAATTCTACAGAAATGTAAAAATGTCTATAAATATTCAAAATAATGCCATTAATGTTTCTTAAAAGGAAAAATTATATTGAAGGTCAGAAATATTAAAAATATTATAATAAGGACTTTATTTTTAGGAGGTATATATGGAAAGAAAATTCGGCTTTAAGACGACGATATGGGGGATTGTCCTTTCCCTCATCCTATCGATTTTACCGATCGACACGATGAGTGCGAATGCGGAGGAAAGTAGTAAGGAAAAGGACGAACAGAAAGCAACACTGCTGGAAGCACCGGAAACATTTGATGGTGTGGATAACAATATCCTTGAAAAAGAGAATAAGGATATTGTGATTGAAGAGAAGGATGATGGAAAATATGAAGCTACATTCTATGATGATGAAGTAAAGATCGAAGATGGTAAAGGGATATCGGAGATAGACCCTTCATTATCAGAGACAGCGGAGGGCTACAGCCCGGAGAAGACAGAGATAGAGGCAACTTTCTCTGAAAAGCTACAGAAGGATCAGCCATATCTTGAACTCAAGAGTGATGCTGAAAGCAAGACAAAGGTAACATTCAGGGGAATAGAATATAAAGATAGGGTTGAAGCACCGAGAGAAGTTCAGTCTGAAGTTAAGGAGAACACCATCTGGTATAAGAACATAATAGATGACGTTGACTTGAGACATATCACATTGAATAAAGAAGTTAAAGAGGATATCGTCATCAACAGGAAAACAGAAGATATCCGCTCGATTGTGTATGACATTGCCACTGAAGATATTGTAACCCTCAGTAAAGACAATGAAATCCTGTTCACAGATAAGAACGGGAACCTCACCTATAAAATGCCCAAGCCTGAAATGTCTGACAGCCATGTCAGAGAAAACAGCGGGTTCTCAGAGAAAAGCTACGATGTAAAATATGAACTCACAAAAAATGAAGGAAAATATCAGTTGAAGGTTATTCCGGATCAGCAATGGTTATCAGCGCCTGAACGTGTATATCCAATATATATTGACCCTACATTCTCTAAGGATGTAACGGCAGATACCTTTGTATCCAGTGCACAGCCAGGAACAAATCTGAATAAGTACTGGAACTCTACATTAGGATTCTACAGTCTGCGTGTCGGGAAGTATGATAATGCCACAGGTACAAACTATGCATTCCTGAAGTTCCCGGGTATGACATCGCTATTAGGCGCAAACGTATCATCTGCGAGCCTGAAGGCACATACAAGGTGGAACTACTACGGGACGAAGAGAACCGATGTATGGATTGATAAGGTCAATGGTGCCTGGTCTGACACAAAGCTGACATGGAACAATAAACCTTCAAGTACCAATATCGGAAAAGCTGCTGCTGCGACAAATGAGTGGCTTAACTTTAATGTACTGAGCTATGCGAAAGGTGTAGCGAACGGTACTGCGGATAATGGGGTTAAACTTCATACCAACGGTAATGGGCAGGCCTACTGGAAACAGATCAGTGCTTCTGAAAATGCGGCTAATAAGGCAAAGATTAGTGTGGTCTACTCATATCCGAAGATGGATGGCGTCAGTACAGAACCTTTTACAATCGCAGGGACTAAAAATGGATACATCAATGTAACTTGGCCGGCTAAGAAGGGAGCTAAGAAATATAGATTACAGATGTTCGACGGATTAGGATGGCAGACCATCTATACCGGAACAAGCAGAGCGTACAATACAAAAGGCAAGAAGCTATGGCCGACGGCAGCGCAGTATGGAACTAAGGATAGTGCGACAAAAGGTATCAAATTCAGAAATGGTGATGGTCAGGATCTACCGCTTGACCCATCTGATTTCTATAGTAAGAGTAGAGGTAAGGCCAGCACAGATAAGACCTTCCAGTTCAGGGTTATCGCAGATTATGCGCTCGGAAGTGGACAACCTTCAGATGCAGATCGTCAGTCAATACTGGAGCTGATTCCTGAGACGCCGAAAGCGCCTGTTCTGAAGTCTGTGGTAACCGATAACTCAGATAAGGCGACGGTGGATATCCGATGGACAGGTGTTCCGGGAGCAGCCTCTTATAACGTTTATATGTTCAATGGTACAGAATATCAGAAGATCGATACAGTAAAAGGGACAACGTGGTCTTCTAAGGGCAAGAAACTGTTTCCTACGGATGCGCAATTAAAAGGACTTACTATCGGATCTAAAAACAGCCTGAGAACAAAGGGTGATGGTGTAGAGCTCAGAGGAGATGCATCCTTACTCTATAAGAAAGTAAGTACGAAGTATCAGAATACGAAGAACTACTATTTCAAAGTATCCGCACACTCTGGTAAAGGTGAGAGCGGCCAGTCTGATTTTCTGAGAGTATTTGCGCCGACGAAGTCTGTTGCGGTACATCTGGAAGGTTATTCTGATAATCGAAAAGAGGACAGCGGATTCCTGTTTGCGAACTGGGATAAAGTGAATGGGGCAGATGGCTACGCGGTATATCTTTTCAACGGAAAGCAGTATGAGCTGGTTGAAGTACTCGATAAAGAGACAACTTCATGGCATTCAAGAGAGAAGAAGCTATGGCCTTTAGAGAAAGGGAAATACACCCTGAACAATAATGGCACCGTAGGTGGTGGTAAAGAACTGCCGTTAGATCCTTCAGCGACTTATGCATCAGCTGGTGGTGAGAAGGATAATAAATATAAGGTGAAAGTCACTTCCTTCAGAAAATCTGGTGCCAACACAGGGAAGGTGGAGCGTAACTTCTCGGGTGAAAGCAGTCTTTCAAGCGCAGAGGAGAAGGAAGTAGAATTAAAGAGTGATGCGGCGCCGGACTATGGTGATGAAGCATTCTATCCGACGATTGAAACGGATCTCGGGAAATATAACATTTTTAACGATAATCAGGTCCTCACGGAAGGGGATGCGAAGCTTCCGGGAAGAGGTGCAGATGTTGAAGCAACACGTACCTTTAACTCAAAGAAGAATCAGACAGGCATGTTCGGTCTAGGGTGGACAAGCAGCTTTGAACGTAGACTTCATATCGCGGATGAGACGACTGTTCCAAAGGTTGTACAGTATTCAGATATCGACGGGTCTATACATCTATTTGTGAACCATAAGAATAAGCTGCTTGCACCGACGGGTGTGGACTATGAATTTCTGATTGAGGGTAATCAGTATGTCATCCAGGATGAATCCGGACAAAGAGAAGTCTACGGCAAGGATGGATTATTACAGCGTATAGAGTATGATGCGAAACAGAAGGACAAGAAGAACGCCATTCGTTTCGAGTATGAACAACATGAAGGCGGGAAGCGTCTGAAGCAAATCCTGAGTGCATCTGACAGTGGTACCGGTGATAAGAACAGAATCACATTCAACTACAATGATGAGAATCTGGTCTCTGATATGACGGTATCTGGAACATCTGATGACAAAACGGCAAGCAGAGTATTCACATATGAATATGATCCGTTCAATCGTCTGACAGCTGTGAGCGGACCGGATGGTAGGTATACCTATACCTATCGTAAGACGACGCTGACAGAGGATTCGGAGCAGCCGAATGATGAAGTACTCTATGCTTCCGAGATTTCAAAGTACGGACTGCCTGGAAATGAGAATGGCAGTGATGAAATCGTCGCAACATATGAAGAGGACGTACTGAAATCTGTGAAAGATGAAACCGGTGTAGAGACAACATATGCCATCGATAAGAATGAAAAAGCAACAACGGTGGATGTTCAGGTGCCGGATCGTGTGAAGGAACAGCTTGTGTTCGACGCATCTGGGCATCTGATCACCGAAGGTGTAGATTCGGATAAGAAGAACGAGACACAGTACGAGTGGAAGGATCATCGTATCACCAGAACAATCTATCCGGATGGTGAAGTTGAAGTTTCTGAGTACGGTAAACGTGAAGCCGCAAGCAAGTCTGGTCAAGAACTAGATGGTCAAGTCCTGAAAGAGAAAGATGCGACAACACAAACAACTTATGAATATGCTGACAATAAAGATGATATTATCGCAACAACGGATGAACACAACGTTAAAGAAGAAGTTGCCTTCAACTCTGACAGAGAAGAAGTGACAGATTATTCTGTGCAGGATGCTGTCACTGGGTTCACTGAATATGATCAGTTTGGCAATGAGACGAGAACAGGAATCTCACTTGCGGCCGGTTCTAATCTTATTGCCGGTGGTGCATTTGAAACAAAGAATCAGTTTTCAGCAGGGAAAATTGTTGATGGAGGTTTCCACGGTAAAGCACTTCAACTCACAAATGAAACAGCGAAACAAGAGCTGTCATTCAAAGCTGGTCAACCGATTAATATCTCTGGTTCATTTAAAGCTGATAAAGCAGCTAAGGGTAACATCCATGTGAAATTTATGGACAGTGCTTCGAAGGTGTTATCAACAGTAACAATTGATAGCCCGAAAGTTGACGGGAAATGGGTGCGTAAACTAGAAGAAGCTGTTGCACCTAAGGGCACAGCGAAGCTTTCGGTAGAATTAGTTTCTACAAAAGGAAGTGTAAGCTTTGATGAGGTCCAGTTAGAAACGGCAGAGTCTGGGCACTCTACTTCTGTAACATCATTCAACTTTGTGGAGCAAGGTGGATTTAATAAGGTTGACCAATGGAAGCTTATGTCAGGAAAGACAACTACAGGTGGAATTGAAAATTCTGAAGCATTATCGCTTTCACCAGGAGGAACAGCTGCACAGAAGGTAAACATTGTACAGGACACAGCGAAACCTGTTTATGTTACAGCGTTAGCTAAGAGTGCGAATGCGGACGACAAGATAAAAGCTGTGATCACGTTCAGCGATGGGACGACAGTGACAAAAGAAAAGGCATTCCAGACCCTAGATCAGAATAGTGATTTGTGGCAGAGACAAACCTTACAGTTCAATGAAGATAATAAACAACCGATCAAGACCGTAGATGTAACGCTATCGAACAAAGATGGAGAAACATTATTTGATGGTGTCAGAGTAACCGAAGGTCGGGCAGTTGAAGCAACAACATATGATAAGCAGCATAACTTTGTCACGAAAGCATCAGGTCTATCGAAGATACCTGTTATCTATGAGAACGATGCCTTCGGCAATGTCCTGAGCACGACACAGGGGACGAAACAACGTCTCAATACCTATGATAATCGAGACAATCTTACTAAGACGACCGCTGAGAATGGCGCAGTCATCTCCTATGACTTTAATAAGAAGAACCAGGTAACAGCGAAACATTTTGAAGGTCAGGATACAAGCTATACCTACAGCAAGAATCGAATCAGTTCAGTTAAGACAGCCGATGGCCAGGTTACGCATTATCGCTATCATGATAAGACGGGTGACATCTCAAGGATTGATCTGCCATCTGGAAAATCAATTGTAACGAAGTATGATGAAGAAGGCCGCGAAAAGGCTGTTAATGACGGTAACAGTGACCTATTTACATACAGCTACGATAAAGCGGACAACATCACAGGCATCAAGGATACAACGAACAATAAAACGAAGACCTACACCTATGCGTCCAATACAGATGGAGCGTCAGGAAATGGTGCAGGTCGATTACTGAGTGTCACAGATTATTTCGGATTGACGCAGTCCTTTGAATATGTCAAGGGTGTAGACGATATAAATACAGAACTACCGGCTTCAGTAGTCTTCAACGGTATGAAGACTGTATATGGTTATGATAAGGCAGCAAGGCTTGATAAAGTAGAGGTAGGCATCAATAAATGGTTATTCCGCCATGATGAACTGGGCCAAGTGAATCAAATTAAGTTACCGAATAATTCTGGTGAAGTAAACTATAAATTCGGTGAAAATGGGGCTGTAGAGAGTATTACATCTGAAAGCAAAACTGAAAATGTCGTGGCTGATCAGTATGGTTATGATGCCTACGGCAATATGACACAGAAGATTTCGAAGGATGGCGCAACAACGTATCAGTACGATGCGATGGACCAGCTGACGGAAGAAAAAATTGGTGACAAGACAAATACCTATACGTACGATAAGCGTGGAAACCGTACAGGTGTAAATGGTACGGAAGCAACCTTCAACACGATGAACCAGATGACGGCATTCGGTGGAGAGAAAATCACATATGATGCGGATGGGAACCGTACAAGTGACGGTACATTTGATTACAGTTGGAATGGTCTCGGACAGCTGATTAAAGTGACGAATAAGTCGAACAAGCAGACGTGGTATTATCAGTATGATGAGCAGGGACGCCGAATTACGAAGACACATAACGATACGACAATTCATTATCACTATGACAATGATACGAACCATCTTATCGCAGAAAGTATGAACGGTAAGGTCATCAGAGCGTATATTCGTGACCAGGAAGGAAACCTGTTAGGATTAAAGATAGGTGACCAAATCTACAGCTATCATAAGAACTATCGTGGAGATATTGTAGGCATCACAGATACGAATGGTAACTCGGTTGCATCATATTCATATGACAGCTGGGGAAATATCATCAAATCGGACATTAAAGACGATAAGGTGAAAGGACAGCCGTTCCGATATGCCTCATATTTCTTTGACGAAGAATTAGAGCAGTACTACCTGATGGCAAGATACTATCATCCGAAGCACAGCGTGTTCTTATCAGTAGATCCAGAGATAAGTGGTGATGAGTCCGTCACAATGAATAACGGATATGCGTATGCGAACAATAATCCGATTAAAAACATTGATGCAGATGGTAAATGGTTCTGGGCAGCGGCCGGCGGAGCCTGGGGCGCTTATGATGGACATAGATGGGCTAAGAAGAGAGGATACACTGGATGGCGATATTATGGCTCGGTTGCAGCTGGAGCTGCTTGGGGTGCTACAGGTGGGAAGTATATAGGTAAAGCTGTTAAGTGGGGATATAAGTCAGCACAGACTTATAGGTTCAAGAGAAATTATAATAGAATGTCGATAGCTAACAAGTACTCTTATCAAAGATATCAAGCCGTTAATTGGAATACAAAAGTTAGAGGTCATTATAAAGGTAATGTACCTTTTAAAAATCATGAAAGAAAACTGCCAAGAAGAGGAAATTATAGAGAATATGATGCACGTTATACAACCAAAAGAAATAGAGGAAGAGAAAGATTTGTAGTACACCATGGAAAAAGAGGGAAAAGAAAAGTATACTACACGTCAGATCATTATAAGACATTCTACAGAATAAGATAACGACGAGGGATATAGATGAAGCATTATGATATAACATATAAATTGTCAAAATTACGGTGGAAGAAATTTAAAAGAAAATACGTTAGACTCACGATGTTTATGTGGAGAAAAGATTGTGAAGATTGGGATGAGTTATTTATTGAGTATGATAAATATAAAATATTACCTTTAAAAACTGAAGATTTAATAGAAGCTGAGCGTGAATTAGATGATTACTTAGATTGTATTACTAATAAATTAGTAAATAACTTTGAGGAGTTATATCTATTAGAGAGAGATATAGATAGTTTTTATATCGATCTAAAAAAAGGAAACGAAAGCTTTGAATATCCTCCATATCCTCACGGAGATTATGTACTGTTTGATTTTAACTGTGGAGACTATATATTTGTGCCACCAGAGGATATATATATTTATGTATTTGGAGAGAGGATGAAAGAAATATTCACAGAAATGAGTAATGATAAATTTTTAGAAAAGCAGTAATAAAGAAATGGAGATGGTATTAATAGGAAAACAGGATATGCAGTTTAGTGTTGAGAATGAGATATTAGATTTAACAAGAAGTGTGATATATAAGGGCGATGATATATTGTCAGCAGATATTAAATTTAATGAAGATCTTTTGAATTTATTTAATTTTAATTTAGCAATCTTTAATGCTACCAAAGAGTTGAAAGAATATCTAAATAAAAATAGTATAAATTTTAGAGTTGAATCGAAATTTATTATTATGGAAAACGAAAGCACTGATTTGTACAGACAGCTACTTTCTGTATTAGTGAATAGAAGTTATAATTATATTTTTTCAGGAATCTTTATTTTGAACCATGAAAATAGTAAGCCATATTTTAAAAACTTGAAAGTATATATAGATAATGAGTTTGCTATAATACCATATTATGAAGATGAAAGTGTTTATCTGCTTAATGGGAGTAAATATATATAAAATATTTAAAAGATAGAAAATTCCAGACACTTTATTATGTCTGGAATTTTAAAAATATAATAGTTTTTCATCCTAAAAACAAGTACAGAAAGAAGAAAGCAAATAGAAGAAAAAGGAGATAGAATGAAATATTTCGTTACTGAAGAATGGGCGGGGCCCGGACCTGTAGCTACATTTATTTTCAAAAGTGAAAATCATCAGAATAGATATTATCTTTTCGACGAGTATGTGCTAGAGATCCATGATATACTCGTAATTTTTAATAAAAATTTTTTTGTAGCAGGAACCTGTAATTTTTCTAGTTTAGATTTGATTAATATTATAAAATATATTTTTATGAATAAAATCGATGGAGGAAAATATAAAATTATTAGTGAATTTAAGGAAATAATATGGAAAGAGCTTTCTATGGATTCATCATCTGAATTGTTATTCGAAGGAGTATGATTGGTAGAGATTCCCTTTAAATTCAATACTGCTACAAGAAAGCGGAGTGCATCTGTAAGAGGCTACAGATGCACTTATTTTTATAGAACTGAAATACAGCACATAACATTTAATATTCGACATCTAACACTTAACATGCAACATCTAACATCTGATTTTTATATGACAGGTATCAGTTTGGTGTAGCTTTTCGGCATGTCATAAGAAGATGCTTCCAGGAACAAGAATGATCCATTATAAGAAGATATATGAAGCGGCGTACTAGAACGTTACAATCTCCTTAAGCTCATTATATTTCTGAATTGCTTCATGAAGATGAGCGATCTGTCATATACATAGATTTGAAGCTAAGCTGTACTTCCTGTTAGTAGTTATGGCGCAGTATGGAACATTACCGCTCAAAATAAGCTCTGTCAATGCAAAGCACCATGAACATATGCGTAGTAGAGATATAAAGCAGCATCCTAAACCTTACAGAGAGAATATAGGAATATACGACCTTACTGGAAGCGGACTATCACAAAAGCTATCCTTACAGGCGCCCTATACCAAGTAACAGCCGATATTAATTGTCCTTTCGCACTATCCAGTAAACAATCTTCGTCCTTATATCACATCGTCCCACTCCTCCGCTTCAGTAGAAAAGTGATACGCACCCTTAAAATCTCCAGCTTCAGTAGAATACGTCTGAAAACCGCTTCAAAAGAAAATAGATATAAGTTTAGCCGATTTCAACGATTTTTTAATCGACTGCACCCATCAACAAAAAATGCACGTAATCGTCATTGCGGACTTAGCTTCGC